>AF_2010_repII_A01DRAFT_1000027_pt1 | contig 13990 bp, 12 predicted proteins | sample AmaForrepliIIA01_FD_9192 | JGI IMG/M metagenome (IMG submission 9192) | reverse complement strand
CAATGTCTTCAACCCTCGCCCCGCGCGACAGGTCGCTGACCGGCTTGGCAAAACCTTGCAGGAACGGGCCGATCGCCTGGGCGCCGCCAAGCCATTGCGTGAGCTTGTACGCGATATTCCCTGAATCAAGGTCCGGAAAAATCAGGACATTCGCCTGCCCGGCGACCGCGCTGTTTTCCTTTACTTTGTTTAGCGCGACGCTCGGCACCAGAGCCGCGTCAGCCTGGAACTCGCCATCGATGGCAAGTTCCGGTTCGCGTTGCCGCACGAGATCCATCGCCTTGCGCACCTTGTCGACGCGCGCATGCTGCGCGCTGCCCTTGGTGGAAAAAGACAGCATGGCCACGCGCGGAGTCTCTCCGAGCAGCGCCTTCGCGCTGCGTGCCGAGGTCATCGCGATATCGGCGAGCTCGGTGGAGGTCGGGTCGGCATTGACCGCACAGTCGGCAAAGATGAATGACTTTCGCCCTTGCCCGAGAAAATCCGGCACAATCATCAAAAAGTAGCTGGACGGCAACGCGATGCCGTCTGCCAATCCGACGGTCATCAGGCCCGCTTCAATCACACGCCGGGTTGGGTTGGCGCAGCCCGCGACCATCGCGTCTGCATGGCCTTCCCGAACCATCATGCCTCCGAAATAGATCGGCTTCGATGCGAGCCGCGTGCCCATCGACGGGGTCATCGACTCACGAAACCGTGCGAGTGCTGAACCATAGCTTTCCACTCGTGCATCGCTTCGCGGGTCGGCAATCTCTATCCCTGCGAGCGAGAGGTCATGCTGGCCGCCAATCCGGGTGATTTCTTCAGTATGACCGAGCAGGATGGGGGAGGCGATCTTTTCCCGCGCGAGGCGCGCGGCAGCAGCAATGATCCGTTCATCGTCGCCTTCCGGCAAAACGATTTTGCGATTGCGCTGCCGTGCGATATCAAAAAGCCTATTGAGCAAATCCATGCTTCTCACCGCGTGAGAAAGACGCGAAGTTGCGAGCGAGGGCATCAATGACCGAAACCGCCCAAGCGATCAAGATTCAACGCGGCCTAAAGGGCGTTTACTTTGACCGTTCGCCCTGTACCTTCATCGACGGCAAGGCGGGCGAACTGCGCTACCGTGGTTATTCGATTCACGACCTCGCCGAGCATTCAAGCTTCGAGGAAACCGCGTGGCTTTTGCTCAACGGCGAATTGCCCAATAAGCAGCAGCTCGCCGCCTTCGATGCTGATCTCAAGGCAGCCCGCAAGCTGCCGGCCCCAGTCCTCGACATCATTCGTGCCGTCAAGTCGGCGCATCCCATGGATGTTCTGCGTACGGCGGCGTCGGCTCTCTCTGCGTTTGATCCCGAAACAGCGGACAATTCGCGGGAAGCAACCCTGCGCAAGGCCGTCCGGTTGACGTCGCAGATACCGATCATTGTTGCCGTGCACTCACGCATCCGTGCCGATCAGGATCCTGTGCCGGCCGATCAGACGCTCAGCCATTCCGCCAATCTGCTTTGGATGCTGACGGGAAAAAAGCCAAGCGCGGACGCTGGGCAGCTGATCGACCGTGATCTGATCCTGCATGCCGAACACGGCTCAAACGCTTCATCGTTCGCCGCGCGGGTCGTGATCGGTACGGAAGCAAATCTCCATGCTGCGATCGTGGCGGCAATTGCCGCGTTGTCCGGCCCTGCACATGGTGGCGCAGCGGAAGACGTGATGAAGATGGCCGAGGAGATCGGCGATCCGTCGCGTGCCGCAGAGTATGTAAGAGAAAAGCGCAAAGCCGGAATAGCGGTCACCGGCTTCGGTCACCGTGTCTATCGTGCAGAAGATCCGCGCGCCCGTCATATGCGTGCGGGCGTGGAGCGCCTTTCAAAGGAAATGGGCCAGCCGAAATGGTTTGAGATCCTGCAGGCGGTGGTCGCGGCGATGGCGCCCTATGCACGTCACGGCGTGAACGTGAATGTCGATTTCTATTCCGGCGTTGTCTATCACCTGCTTGGCATAAAGCGCGATCTGTTCGTGCCGATCTTTGCCATCGGCCGCGTGCCCGGTTGGGTCGTCCAGGTGCTTGAGCAGCTCGAGAACAATATCCTTCTGCGTCCGCTCACGCTTTATAACGGGCCCGATGCCCGCACCTATGTGTCCCTGGACCGGCGATAGGCGACTCAGGGCCGACCAAAGAATCCCCAAGACGAGCCGGCCGGAAATAAATTCTCACTTGGCGAGACGGCGCGCCTCGGATTCACCCTTGCGGGGCCAAGACCTTCTGTTAGCGTGTTGAGAACACAGGTCTCATGAAACGAGACTTCGTCAGGGTGGAATTCCCGCCCCTGGGCGATCAGCCGGCAAACATAAGCCGGACCAGCATTCCTGCCGGGCCGCGCGCAGGGCATGCAAGCAAGCGGCCGATTGGCAGGGAGGAGTCCATGCGTTCGACCATGCGAAGTGTCACGATTTTGCTGTTGGCCATCAGTGCCGCCCTGTCCGGTGGCAAGGCGGTCGCGGCCGGATATCCCGAGCGGCCTATCGAACTAATTGTTCCCTGGGGTCCGGGTGGTGGCGCTGACCAACTTGCGCGCCTCGTCAGCAAACTCATGGAGCCGATGCTCGGACAGGGCATCCCGGTTGTGAACGTACCCGGTGGCACCGGCGCGACCGGGATGGCGAAACTTCTTGCAGCGCCTGCTGACGGGTACTCGATGGCGATCTATATCGCCGATAGTCATGCGCTGCTCGCTGGAAAAAGTCCGCGCTGGACGATGAACGACATCACGCCAGTCGCGGTGATGATCAAGGGTCCATCGTTTATTTTCGTGAAAGAAGATAGCCCGTTCAAAAGCTGGGACGACTTTGCCAAAGAAGCCAAGGCCAATCCGAACAAATTGAAAGTCGCGACGCTTGGCTTCGGCAGCGTCGACGATTTCTCGCTCACGGTGCTTGACCGCGGCGGCATCAAGGTCGTCCAGGTGCCTTTCTCCAAGCCCAGCGAGCGTTATGTGTCGATCCTCGGCGGTCATGCCGATGCGCTCTATGAGCAGGCGGGAGACGTTGCGCAATTTCTGAATGGCAAACAGATGCGCCCCATCTTGCTGTTCGGTGAAAAGCGCCTGGAGGCTTTTAAGGACGTGCCGACGTCATTTGAACTCGGTTACAAGGTGGCGTTGCCGCAGTTTCGCGCGATCGTCGTAAGGGCCGGCACGCCACCCGACATCGTAAAGAAACTTTCGGATGCGCTAGCGAAGGTCTACGCATCGCCCGAGTACAAGAAATTCCTCGAGGAGCAATACGCCGATCCGAACAGTTTCGAGGACGCGTCGAAGGCCCCGGCCTTCGTGAACGAGCAGCTTGAGGACATGAAAAAGACCGTAGCGACGAACTGAAGTCGCCGGAAGACGTCTCATGGACAAGGCGCTGTTCCGCTCGATTGTGCCTTACGTGGTGGGTCTCGCCATCGCGGCCGCTCTTTATCTTTATGCAGGCACATTCGATTACACACCTCGGCCCGGGCAACTTGGGCCCGATGTGTGGCCACGCATTGCGATCCTGCTTCTGGGCGGCTCGTGCCTGTTCGAAATCTCACGTCGGCTGATCATCGGCAATCAGGAAGCCACCGGATTTATGGAGGCATTCGATCGCGAGCCGGATGTGGAGGAGAAACAGCCCGTTTATCCAAAATTGCTGATCGGCGGCATAGTTCTGATGGCGATCTATGCCGTGCTTGTGCCTGTGCTCGGTTTCATCCTCGGCACATTCTTCTTCCTTGCGGCCTTCATGTATGTCGGCGGGTATCGCGAGCACCGCGCCATATGGGGCACCAGCGCGGTGGTGACGATCTTCTGCGGAATTCTGTTCCTGCGCATAGCCTATGTTTCGCTGCCGCGTGGCATTCCGCCATTCGATCGCGCGACTGACATTTTCTTTGCAATTCCGAGCCTTTGGTGAGTGCATGATTGACATTCTCGCTCAGCTCGCCTCGGGGTTCGTGCATTGCCTGACGCCCCTTAACCTGGCGATGCTCGTGGTCGGCATCGTCATTGGTCTGCTGATCGGGGTATTGCCAGGTCTGACGCTGGTGATGGGCGTCGCGCTGGCTTTGCCCTTCACTTACAAGATGGATGTCACTGCCTCGATCGTTTTGCTCACCGCGATGTACGTGTCGGGCACTTATGGTGGCGCCTTTACCGCGATCCTTTTCCGGATTCCCGGTGAACCGATTGACGTCCCCATGCTGTGGGACGGTTACACGATGGGGCGCAAGGGTAAGCCGGCCAAGGCGCTCGGATGGACGCTGGTCGCGGCTCTCGGCGGTGGGCTTCTCTCGGCGGTTGTCATGGTGGCGCTCACGGAGCCCCTTGCCAAATTCGCCCTGCGTTTCTCCTCGCCCGAATATTTTGTGATTATCATGTTTGGCCTGCTCAGCGTGGTGGCGATCGGCAAGGGCTCGCTCGCAAACGCCTTCATCAGCATGAGCGTCGGCATCCTGATCTCGACTGTCGGCACGGATCCGATCTACGGCGCGTACCGTTTCACTTTCGGTTCGCCCATTCTCGCTGACGGTATCGAGTTTCTCGTGGTTATGGTCGGCGCCTATGGCGTGGGTGAGGTTCTGACGCGTCTGGAGTCGGGCTTTGCCACCAAACCGCTCGACAAGGTTTCGAACGCGCGCACCGAATTGCCGACCCTCAAGGAGCTCAATGAGGTCAAGGGCATGTTTTTTCGCTCTTCCGTGGTGGGCGATCTCATCGGCCTTCTGCCGGGTGCCGGTGCCACCATAGCGTCGTTCGTCAGCTACGGAATCGAAGCGCGCTTCGGCAAGCGCAAGGAGCAGATGGGGACCGGAATTGCCGAAGGAATAATCGCGCCGCAGGCGGCGGCGACGGCTTCAGTCGGTGGGGCCATGGTTCATCTGCTTGCGCTCGGCATTCCGGGCAGCGGTGCAACCGCAGTCATTCTCGGCGCTTTCATGCTGCACGGGATTCAACCGGGTCCGCAGGTTCTCGCGAGCTCGGCGCCGCTTGTCTATACGGTCTTTGCTTCACTTTTCCTCGGCCTCGCGCTGATGTGCGTGCTCGGCTATTTCGCGATCCGTCCTCTCGTGCGGATTCTGGATTTCCCCGAGGCGGTCGTTTCGGCATACGTGTTGATTCTCTGTTTTATTGGCGCGCTGTCGATCCGCAACAACATCACGGACCTCTGGCTGATCATTGGCTTCGGTGTTCTCGGCTATGGATTCGAACGCCTGAAATTTCCAATCGCGCCCCTCGTGCTCGGTGTCATCCTCGGTCCAATTGCCGAAGAGGCGTTCATGAACACGATGATCAGTTTTTCGAATGACTGGACCGTGTTCTTCACGCGACCGATCTCTGGAACCATCGTGACGCTGACCATCGTCGTCCTGCTGCTGCCATTCGTGCAGCGGCTGTTCAGAAGCCGCCTGATGACTGCCCAAACCGGGGTTAGGTAGGTGACCCATGCGTAGCAATCTTGGAATTCACGAACAGCACAATGTGGATGAACTCAAGCCACATCTCAGTCCTTCAAAGAGGAGTGCCGCCCGCGAGCACAAGCTCGGAGCAACAGCGCGCTCCTTTGCTATCCTCGAGCATGTTGCGAGCTCGCGTACACCGGTCGAAGTGCTCGATATCATCGCTTCAGTGAAACTACCCAAGGCGACGGCCTACCGGTTGGTTGATTGGTTTGTGACCCAAGGTTATCTCGCGCGCGAGCCCGGCCGGCGCCGGCTGATTGTCGGGCCGAAACTGGCAAATCTTGCCTTTGGCGCGCTGTCGTCCTCGATGCGTCACGACACGCCGCATTTCGTGCTTCAGCGCCTCGTCCATACGCTCAACGAGACCTGCAATATCGGCACGCTCCTGAATGGGGAGGTGGTCTACCTCGACCGCGTTGAGGCCGAGCATTGGCCACTACGCCTGCACTACACCAGTGGCTCGCGCGTGCCATTGCATTGCAGTGCCATCGGCAAGTTGTTTCTTGCGTTGGCTGCCTCGCCGCGCCGCAAGCGGCTGCTGCAGAGTCTGGAACTGCGGCGATATACCGATAGTACCATCACCGACTGTGATCGGCTCGATGCTGAGCTTCGTCAGATCCGAAAGGAGCAAGTCTCTTTCGATCGGCAAGAGTATCTCATAGGTGTCGTCTGCATGGCCGTCCCGGTAACGGGCACCAACGGTGAGATGCTCGCGGCTCTTGCTATCCAGGCACCGGAAGCACGCATGAATGTTCAAACGGCGCGCCGCCATTTGCCGGCACTGAGGGGCGCCGCCCAAGAGCTAGCTGAGATTTTCCAAGACAAAACCTAGGACAAGACCTGCCATCAAGGACAGGGCTGAGAGGACGTAACTATGAAAATGACCACTGAAGAGGCGTTCGTAAAGGTCTTGCAAATGCATGGCATCGAACACGCCTTCGGCATTATTGGTTCGGCATTCATGCCGATTTCCGATCTCTTTCCCAAGGCCGGCATTACATTCTGGGACGTTGCGCACGAGACCAACGGCGGTCTGATCTGCGACGGCTACACGCGATCGACCGGGGAAATTGCTATGGCGATTGCGCAAAACGGTCCGGGCATTACGAATTTCGTCACCGCCATCAAGACCGCGTACTGGAATCACACGCCGATGCTGCTGGTGACGCCGCAGGCGGCAAACAAGACGATTGGGCAGGGTGGTTTTCAGGAAGTGGAACAGATGGCGCTGTTCCGCGACATGGTCTGCTATCAGGAAGAAGTGCGCGATCCGTCACGTACAGCAGAGGTCCTCAATCGCGTCATCACCAAAGCCAAACGCCTTTCGGCACCCGCGCAGATCAACTTCCCGCGTGACTACTGGACGCAAGTGATCGACATCAATTTGCCAGCCATCGTCGAGTTCGAGCGGCCGTCGGGCGGTGCCCAGGCTGTGGCGGAGGCAGCGAAGCTTCTCTCGGGCGCCAAATTCCCGGTGGTTCTGTCGGGTGCAGGTGTCGTGCTCGGGAACGCAATTCCCGAATGCGTTGCCCTCGCCGAAAAGCTCGACGCGCCGGTTTGCAACAACTACCAGCACAATGACAGTTTCCCGGGTAGCCACAGGCTCGCGGTTGGCCCACTCGGCTACAACGGATCAAAGGCGGCAATGGAACTGGTCGCCAAGGCCGACGTGGTTCTTGCGCTCGGGACGAGGCTCAATCCGTTCTCGACCCTGCCGGGGTACGGCATCGACTACTGGCCGAAGACCGCAAAAATCATTCAGGTCGATATCAACGCCGACCGCATCGGCCTGACCAAGCCCGTATCAGTCGGTATCTGTGGCGATTCAAAACTGGTGGCCCAAAGCATTCTGGCGCAACTGTCTTCCTCGGCTGGAAATGCCGGACGCGAGGACCGCAAGGCTTTAATCCACACGACCAGGTCCAAATGGCTGCAGACTTTGTCCAGCATGGATCATGAAGACGATGACCCAGGCACGACCTGGAATGCGGACGCGCGCAAGCGCGATGCAGACCGGATGTCTCCGCGACAGGCCTGGCGGGCCATCCAGGCAGGACTGCCCAAAGATGCGATCATCTCGAGCGACATCGGCAACAACTGCGCTATCGGCAACGCTTACCCGACATTCGACAAAGGCCGGAAATACCTGGCACCCGGGCTTTTCGGGCCTTGCGGTTACGGCTTTCCGTCCATCATCGGCGCCAAAATCGGCAACCCGGATACGCCCTGTATCGGCTTTGCCGGTGATGGTGCCTTCGGAATCTCAATGAACGAAATGAGTTCGATCGGCCGCGAGGAATGGCCGGGCATCACCATGGTGGTCTTTCGCAACTACCAGTGGGGTGCCGAAAAGCGTAATTCGATTCTTTGGTTTGACGACAATTTCGTCGGCACCGAACTCGATCCGCATCTCAGCTATGCAAAGGTGGCCGAAGCCTGCGGTCTCAAGGGCGTAGTAGTAAAGACGCCGACGGAATTGACGGAGGCTCTTCGGCAGTCGTGCGAGGCGCAGAAGAAGCGCGTCACAACCTTCATCGAGGTCATTCTCAATCAGGAGCTCGGTGAACCGTTCCGCCGCGATGCCATGAAGAAACCGGTTGTCGTGGCAGGCATCAAGCGCGAGGACATGCGTCCACAACAAACGGCCCACCTGTGAATGCGGAGCTGATGAGATGACTGTCGCAGTGAAACCGGCGGCCGATCCGAACGTAGCGACGATGGTCGACAAGCTGGTGCGGCGTGGCCGCGCGGCGATGGCGTCATTCGCCGACGCCGACCAGGCACGGGTGGATGAAGCAGTCACCGCGCTTGCCTGGTCTCTTTACAACTCTGCGCATGCGAAAGAGCTGGCCGAGTTGGCGGTCAAAGATACTCAGCTCGGCAATGTACCGGACAAGATCATCAAGAAGCAGCGCAAGACCTTCGGCACGCTGCGCGATCTCCTGCGTGTGAAATCGGTCGGCATCATCGAGGAAGACAAGAAACTCGGCATCGTCAAATACGCGAAGCCGGTCGGTCTCGTTTGCGCCATCACTCCATCGACCAATCCGGGTGCGACACCGGTGAACAAGGCGATGATGGCGATCAAGGGCCGAAACGCCATCATCATTGCGGCATCGCCAGCCGGATTGAAAACCACGATGCGCACGGTCGAGTACATGCGCGCAGAGCTCAAGAAGATCGGCTTGCCCCAAGATCTGGTGCAAATTCTGCCGCCGCCCGCTTCGAAGGATATGACGCAGGCACTGATGCGGGTGGCCGACTTGATCGTGGCCACAGGCTCCCAGGACAATGTGCGCCGCGCTTACTCGAGCGGTACGCCGGCAATAGGCGTAGGCACCGGCAATGTCCCGGTGATTGTCGACGAAACCGCCGATCTCGATGATGCCGCGAAGAAAATCTGCGCTTCCAAGATCTTCGACAATTCGACCTCCTGCTCGTCTGAAAATTCCGTGGTCCTCGTCGACGTGGTCTATGACAAAGCGATCGCGGCTCTTGAACGCGCGGGCGGCTACATGGCTTCATCGGCTGAGAAGTCAAAGATCCAGGCTGCGTTGTGGCCCGACGGCAAGTTGAGCCGCACGCTGATTGCGCGCGATGCCGACGTATTTGCACGCGGGTGTGGCCTGTCCGATGCGGCACAATCAAAGAAATTTTTCATGGTTGAGGAAACCGGCGTGGGCCGCGGCTTTCCGTTTTCCAGCGAAAAGCTGTCACTGGTTCTGACCGTTTACCGCGCCAAAGACTTCGACGCCGCGATTGCGCGCGCGAATGAGATTCTCGCGCATCAGGGGCGGGGACACTCGGTGGGCCTGCATACGAAGGATGCGAACCGGGGCCGTACATTGGCCGAGCGCACCGATGTGGTGCGTGTGCTGATCAACCAGGCGCACACATTTGGGAATGGCGGTGGATACGACAACGGTCTCAACTTCACGCTAAGCATGGGGTGCGGTACCTGGGGGGGCAACAGCATTACGGAGAACCTGAACTACAAGCATTTCCTCAACATTACGCACCTTGTCACGACAATTCCGGAAGACAAGCCGAGCGAGGAAGACTTGTTCGGCGCTTATTGGAAAAAATACGGACGCTGATTGATGTCGAGCGAACTGGGCGCCACGTTGGATGATGTGTAAATGAACTTTGAGGAACACGCGGCCAAGTCGCTCGTCCTGAATGCTGCGGGCATTCCGACACTCCGTGGAATGCTTTGCAGGACCGCCGCCGAGGCCGCGACGGCCGCGACGAAAATCGGACCCTGTGTCGTCAAGGCGCAGGNGCCGGCCGGCAAACGTGGAAAAGCCGGCGGCATCAAGCTTGCCCGCACGTCCGACGAAGCGCGCAAGACTGCCGAACAGATCCTCGGCATGAGTATCGGCGGCTACACCGTCGAACGCCTGCTTGTGGAAGAGCAGGCCCAAATTGCGCGCGAATTCTATGCCGCCGGTCTTCACGACGTTGTGGCGCGAAGGCCCCTAGTCCTGTTTTCGACTGAAGGCGGTATGGATATCGAGGAAATCGCCGTGGCGAAGCCCGCCGCCATCCGGCGCCTGCTGCTCGATATTGATGGCAAGCCGGATGCGACCGACATTGCCGGCATGCTTAAAGGGCTCGACCTTGGTCCAGCCGAGACTCAGATCATGCAAATCCTCGAGCGGCTCTACACGGCGTATCGCAAATACGACGGCGAACTCCTCGAGATAAATCCCCTGGCGGTACTGGGCGACGGTCGCGTGGTCGCACTCGATTGCAAATTTGTGCTCGACGACGCGGCAATCTACCGCCAGCCCGAACTTGCGAAGGCCGGTACTGCCGGCTCAATGACGGCGCTTGAGAAGCGTGGGGCTGAGAATGGCCTCAAACTGATTCAGCTCGATGGCAATGTCGGCGTTCTGGCCAATGGCGCCGGACTCACAATGACAACCATGGATGTGATCCGGCACTACGGCGGCAAGCCCGCAAATTTCCTTGAAATCGGCGGCGAGGCCTACACCAAGTCGGAGATCGCGCTCGATCTGGTGCTTTCTAATCCCGGCGTGAAAAGTCTGGTTATCAATTTCTGCGGTGCTTTCGCGCGTACTGATGTAATGGCCGAAGGTGTGGTGCGCGCCTGGCAAAAGCTCGCGCCACGTGTGCCGGTGTTTTTTTCCATCCACGGCACGGGTGAGAACGAAGCGGTGGCGCTGGTGCACAACACGCTCGGCATCGAGCCCTATGATTTCATGGAAGACGCCATCCAGGCGGCGGTGAAGGCAGCACAATGATCGTGCGGAGGAAAGATCGTGTCGTCGTGCTCGGTATTACGGGCAAGCAGGGCACTTTCTGGAGCGAGAAGATGTTGGCGTACGGGACCAATGTGGTCGCGGGCGTCAACCCGAAGCGTGCCGGCGAAACTCACGTCGGAGTGCCGATATTTGCGACCACCGCCGAAGCGGTCGCGACGGTCGGGGGTGATGTCGCGGTCATGTTCATTCCCCCGGCGATGGCCAAAGATGCCGCGGTGTCTGCGGCTGAGGCGGGCATCAAGTTGCTGGTGGTTCTGACTGAACACATTCCAGCCCAGGATGTCATGGCAATGCATGGCGCGGCGTCGAGGCACGGCACCCGCATCGTTGGCCCCAACACTGCGGGCCTCGTGACGCCCGGCGAGTGTTTCGTCGGCATCATGCCTGCATTCGTGCCGAGCGTATTCAAAGCCGGCTGCGTCGGGGTGATCTCGCGCAGTGGCAGCCTTGGCACATTAATCTGTCTCAACTTGACGCGCGCCGGTCTTGGCCAGTCGGCCTTCATCGGAATTGGCGGCGACCCGATGCTCGGCACGACGACGCGCGATGCGCTCGAAGCGCTCGACAAGGACAGCGGTACCGACGCGGTTGTTGTCGTCGGTGAGATCGGTGGCGGGATGGAGGAAGACGCAGCCACTTACGCAAAAAAGATGACAAAGCCGATCGTCGCTTTCATCGCCGGATCGGCCGCCCCTCTCGGCAAGAAAATGGGCCATGCCGGCGCAATCGTCACCGGCAATGCCGGCAGCTACGCTTCAAAACGCCAGGCGCTCGAAGCGGCTCGTGTCACCGTCGTGGATACGCCATCCGAGATTGCTGGCGCGGTTTCCGCCGGCCTCAAGTCCAGCCGCGCCGACAACAAGCTTGTCGCGAGCCAATAAGGCGAAGCGCATGTGCCGGCGCCGGTCTTTGCGATTGTGTTCCTGTTGCTGTGCTTGGTGAACAGGGCCGTGCCACTGATGCCGTCTGTGGCGCCGGTCTATGCACCCGTGAAAAGCGTGTTGGTGGAAGTCTCCACCTGGGGGCTGCGCCTGGCCGTTGGCGCACTCGGCCTGGGCACGTCCGTAAAAACCATTATCGGCCTCGGCTGGCGGCACGTTATGACGGTGCTCGGCACGTCTGTGGTGATAATTGCCGTCGTGACCGGTGGCCTGCTGCTGGCGCGGATGATGTGAGTCTACTTTAGGGTCACCGTCTCGAAATCCGCCGGCAGGACGATTTCCAGCAATTCACAGTCATCAGAGTAACCGCGAACAATGTGCTTGATCTTCGGCGGCTGGATCCAGCACGAACCGGCGTGGAAGGTATGGACGCCCTGTCCTTCGAACTCGCTGCTGAACCAGCCCTTGAGCACGTAGACCATCTGAAAGTCGACGTCGTGATAATGAGGGATCGCCACCTCTTCTGAGGTAAAGGGCTTGGTCATCCGGATGACGTGCGCCTGCACCATGCCGTCGGTCGCTTTGGCGATGCCGAGATCGCGATAGGCCGAGTAGGGCCGCAATCCGTAGTCGAAATCCTCATCACGATGATGGCTTGCGGTGAATTGCTGCGGCTTACGTCTCTTGGCGCGAGGAGCGGATTTGGCGATGACTCTCTTTTTTGATTTTTTTGCTTTCGTCCTGCCTGCCTTCGCCTTGCGTTTTGCTTTTGCCATGAGGGTCTCCCATGCAAGTGAATGTTACTCCGCCGCTTCAGCTGCTCCGCCGTGCGCCTTCGACCAACCGGCCGGATCGCCGATGAACTTCTCGACCTCGGCCAACATCTTTGCCTCGAATGTGCCGCTTGCTTTGGCAACTGCCAGCACGTCTCTCCAGGTCGTGAGTGCGTGCAACGTGACACCAAGATCGCCGAGGATTTTCTTGCCCTGCGGGTAGATGTCGTAGAAGAAGATAACGAAACAATGGTCGCAGGTACCACCGGCCTCGCGTAGCGCGTTGATGAAGTTGATCTTGCTTTTGCCGTCGGTGGCAAGATCCTCGACCAGCAGCACGCGCTGGCCGGGAAGCAGCTGGCCTTCGATCTGCGCGCCGCGACCAAATCCTTTCGCTTTTTTGCGCACATATTGCATCGGCAGGTGTAGGCGATCAGCTACCCAGGCCGCGAACGGAATTCCGGCGGTTTCTCCGCCGGCCACCGCATCGATCTTTTCGCGCCCGATATCGCGTTCGATCGAATGAACCGCAAAGCTCATCAGGGTCGAGCGCACGTCGGGAAACGACATCAGCCAGCGGGAATCGTTGTAGACCGGGCTCGCCCAGCCGCTTGTGAAGATGAAGGGTTTGTCGCTCATGAACCGGACGGCACCAGTGTCGAGGTACATCCGCGCGGTAAGTTCGGCGATGGTTTTCTTGTCGAGAAGCTGGTTCGACGTCATGTCAATTGCGGCCCGCTGACGCTAGGTCGCTATGTCAAAGCACAAAATCTCTTACGCCGCCATGCCGCAGTGATTCGCTAATTCACAGGCAAGATCGAGCAGCGCTTCGTCGCCCCCCGCCCAGCCAATGAAGGAGAGGCCGATAGGGCATCCGTTGATCGTGCCTGTGGGGATGCTCATTTGCGGCAAGCCGGAGACGCCCGACGTGCAGGTCAGGCGCATGACCCTGACGCGGAAATCTTCCAGCTCTGTACCCGAGATTTCAACCCTCGGCGCGATGCTGGGTGCGGTCGGCAACGCGAGAATTGTGCCAGGGACCGCTATCTGTCGAATGTGCTCACGCGCCTTCAGTTGCACGCTGCGGGCGGCGTCGGCATGGGACTTTGTAACCGTGGCGGCGAATTCCATGCGTTCGCGCACCCCTGGGCCGATTTTTGGTTTCTGCGCGATGACAAATTCGCCGAATGTCTGCCAGGTTTCGTAGGCCTGTACAATGCGGAACGCTTCGCGCCAGGGATCGAAACCCTCGGGCGCGATCCGCCCGTGCACCATCTCGGGCAGGTCGTCGCTCATGAATTCGAGCACCGTCCGCAGCAAGTCGGCAACGGGTTCTTCTGCCTGCGCGAAAGCATCTTCCAATACAACCACGCGTTCGATTTTTGCCGCCACGCCTTGACTATCGAGAAGTACTGGACCGACTTTACGGAATACACCCGGGGTCGCGGCGAACCAGCCCGGCACGTCGAAAGTGGGCGCCATGTCGGCGACGCCGGCGTGCTCGATGCGCTCGTGCGTTGGCCGCAGGCCGTAAATTCCGTTGAAAGAGGCTGGAACGCGTACCGAGCCGCCGGTGTC
>AF_2010_repII_A01DRAFT_1000025_pt1 | contig 14274 bp, 11 predicted proteins | sample AmaForrepliIIA01_FD_9192 | JGI IMG/M metagenome (IMG submission 9192) | reverse complement strand
CCCAGCCACACCTATGCCAGCGACGGCGAGTTTCATGAGCAATTGTATTTGATATTCAAGTTCAATAAAAATATTTAATGAACTGGCTTAAAGTACCAGATCATTAATATGACCATAATTCATGATAGTTCTAACTGGACATGGCGTTCATATAATGCCGTTATGTTTTGATCACTCTTGGACCGATACCTTATAGACCGAACGAACAAAACCTTACATAGATATGCTCGCTTTCACGGTTCGAAGTAGGTCTTTGGCTGGACCTGATCACTATTTATCTGACATTTCGTTAAATGAGCCTTATGAAGTTCCCAATAAGTGAAGAAAATAATTCCGCAAGAGAAATAGATGCCGCTTTTGACGCTGTAAGGGAAAAATACCTATCCTCTTTAAATCCAGCGATCAAAATGACAATGAATAATGTGATGATTGGAAATGGCAGCATAGCTCAAGTAGATACTTTTGAACCAGAGAAAGTAGTAAATTTTTACGAATGCTTTACAAATTTTCTTGACGGGTGGAAGACTACTGGTATCTCAAGATTTAAAACCGCTGATCTGCATCGGCTATATTGTCAATTTTCTAAAGAAATAAGAGGTTACACACTTTTAGGATATTTTGGAATTCAATATCATGCTCTACCTTACTTTAAAGTAGATATGCAAGTCATAGACCTACAAAAGCAATTAAACCTGATCACCAACGATGCTGGGATGGCATTTACGACTATTGCAGCTAAGGGCGATCAAATCATTCGAGGTGAGCTAGAAAAGATTGGGTATAGAAACATGAATATAGAAGAGTTGCTTGTAAAACTAATGGAAGACAAGGAATTAGTTGATAGCCTTGACAAGAAAGCTTCAGCAGTTGAAAATGAATTTCCCAGGTTCCAAGAAATGTTTAAGAGGAGAGATAAATTGCTTTCTGAACTGAGCAACTTAATGATAGAGGTTTATCAAATTTTGCCTGAATCGATTGACCACAATAAAATGGCTCAAGGCGAGGAAGGGGTTGTTACCGACATTAGTATTGAGAAAATTAAAAGTCAGAAAACAAAAGAAACTGATTCCTTCTTTAATGTTAACAGAATTTCGAGAGAGGACACGAAACTAATAGTTGCTGCTCTGTTTGAATTCGAAAACGCATTTATTCAAATTGAATCTTCTAGAAGGAAATTGAATTGTTAAATGAAGTAGAGCACTCTCTGACCTACCCTTTCAGTCCTCAAGCAGCTATTAACGATAGAGATTATATTTTAGTTTTAGGCAAGATCTTTTAGTGACTGTCCCGCGGTCTTATCGAGAAAGAATTTACATTGTAAAGGACATAATACTCAAATTAGTTGAATACGGCGAATTAAACCAGACAGCTCTGATTAGTTGCTGCGGTTTAAACTTTAAGAAGCATTCACCAATTCTGATGAAATTGGAGTCAAAGGGCTTAATAAGACGCCAACAAATAGATATGGGTAAAAGGGCTGTTACAACGTACAGCCCCACTCAAAAAGGAATTGAATTTTCCAGACGCATTTTGGAACCATATGAGATTATGTTCCCTAGAAAGGAGCTAATTGAAGTGGAACCGACCTTAGTTTCAGTTCTGTGCTTGATCTAGGTCATACTCCGATTCTATCGATCTATCCATTTCTTCCTTTTGCTTTGAATAGATCACATACTTCTTATTCCAAGAATAAACTGACGCGCACTGCCTGATCTCTATCACAAACCAGATGCTAGAAAGCACAATAATGCTAGTTAACATTATGAGAAGAAGAAATCCGAATTCCCTTTCTTTATCAAGTATGGCCAAAAATGAAGGTGCTGTAGTAAATATATCGAAAAATCTCCAGCAACTGGAGCCAAGATTATTGAAGAAAGTGACGAAAATAGAGACAATGCTAGAGTTTTTTTCTCTTCTGGCGCATTTGTTCTATAAAGCTATCGATAAGAAGCGTCACATTCCGAGAGGTCGTATTCCCCTGGTCTTCTTTGTCGTCTCCGCAAAAAGTACCCCTGTCCTTTCATTGCATTCTATATTAAAGACCTTTACNCTCTTCGCTTGGAGGTCATTCAAAGGGCAATATCTTAAATAAATCTCTGGCTTCTAGAATTGAAGTTTGCCCGTTTGAACTCTAGCTGAAAGTGAGCTGCAATATTGGGCTAATTTTATCATAAGAATTACAAGTAATGGGCATAACATTAGTTTTGCTTGGGGAATGCCAAGAGGAACTCCAGTCGATTAATAATACTAAGTCAAGAAGAGGGAAAAATCATGCATCTAGTATTAATGAACATACTATTGAGAGTGACCATTAGTCTTACCCTGAGGGAAACAGATATGTAAGATTGCTTGATCAGGATTGACAATCCATTGCAAAAAATCTTAATTCGAGCGCCCAGAGAGATCACAAGCAAATTAAGTGAACTTCTGAGAAAACAATATGACATTCAAACTTCTACCTATGACCATTACGAGGCGCGGTCCATTTGTGAGATACAAGCAAGGGTATTGAGCAAGTGGGTTACGATTTGTAGGTTCTCTCCAAACGAAAATATACAAGACATACTTACTATGTTCAAGGTAAACCTCCAGATTCAGAATAGGAGATAGGCCATATATTTTGCCGTTTTGAACCCTTTAATCTAATGATTGCTATTTCCCCATTCTCAAGTTCTCTAAATTGCCTAAATGTTAGCACTTGCGCTGATCAAAGTAAGAATTTAGTTCTAACAACTTCCTAAGGATATATACTCAAGATAATTAGGTTTGTACTTTTACGACCTTTTCACTGATCGAAGCTGATGTTTATACATATTAATTAACTCCTCAACTGTCGTTGCATCTTCAGGATTTTTATCTTCCCTTATTCTTCCGGTAAATTTCGGAAACCTTAGAGCTAAACCATATTTCTCTCTAATTGAGCTATATCCAGCATGGTGTGAAGGGCTGAGAGTGATCTCAGAAGCGCTAACTTCAATAACTATCTTTGGTTCAAACCATACATCCATTCGCATACCTGAATCAACTCTGGGATGTCTGTGGGTTAACTGGATCTCTTCCAAGCTCTTAAAGAAATACTCAAGATGATCATCTGTGAACCCAGTCCCAACTTTACAGGTACTTCTGAAGATATCTGAGCCTCTGTCGTACGATGCGAGTAAAATTGCACCGTATTTTCCTACCCTTCGACCCCTACCATATAGTGCTCCGACTATAACCAAGTCCAGAGTGTCAGCAAGATCGCTTCGATACTCTCTTTTTAATTTAGTCCAAGCAAACTCTCTGGCACCAGCTCTATACACGCTGGAGAGTTGCTTTATCATTAGACCTTCGCACCCAATCTCTATAGCTTGGTTCATTAGTTTCTCGACATCTTCGCTATTGCTTACAATTCTTTGAGAAACGAGGGTGACCTTTTCTATTTTATATTTTCTCACAATCTTCTCTATTAAATCACGCCTTTTTGTATAAGGCAAAGAGGTTTTATCTTCTCCTCGAAAGTACAAAATGTCAAAAACATTAACCATGACAGGATACACTTCAATTGCCTCCTTGATACCATGTTTTCGTCGACGATGCATCAATTCCTGGAAAGGGAGAAATTCGTTTGTTTGTGAATCGACAGCTACTATCTCAGCCTCCAATATTAACTCGCCTATTTTGAGCTTTTGGATCGCTTCAACAACATCTGGATAATGGCTAGTAATGTTTTCTAGTCTTCTTGAAAAAAGCTCGACCCTATTTCCTCCTTTGTGAATCTGGACCCTCTCTCCATCAAGTTTGTACTCTACTGCTCCCGAGTGTCCATTTAATCGTTCTATTGCTTCCTTAGCATTTCTCACTCTTTCAGCCAACATCGGTCTTATCGGTTTATGTAAAGTAATTCGCATGGATCTGAGAGAATCAAGTCCCGTAGTGGCTAATGCTTTAGCAACAGCTCCTAGATCACTAGATATATTGTATGCATTTTGTATGACAGTTCTATTGGCTTTGTTGTCTGTAAATGATAAAGCCAATGCATCTATAACAGTGAAATCTGCGACACCGAGCCTCAGTGTTCCCATTATGAATTTCATGACATATCGACTCTCTCTGGAGGACCCACCAGTCAACAGACTACTTACGAGCTTCAACTTGGCCTCTTGTGAACCTGGCCCCTCGTAATGAGCGGCATTATCCAAGGTCTGATAGACTCTTTCCACAGTCATTTTCTCTGAAAAAAGGGTTCTTTGGTTTTTGGATTGTAGTGCCGAACCGACTGTATCTCCCAGGTCGCCAGTCTTTCGATATAATTGTTCTATAACCCTGACAGCCATCCCTGAGGATAAAGAGATTGCTCGTATAGCCAATTTCTCAGCTAAACCGAGTTCTACTCCTTCATAGTCTGGGTGAAGCTTTCCCTGTATAAGATAAATCACTAGATCAATGATATTGGTAGGAGTTTTCTTCAGTAATAACACCAAGTGATCAGTCAGGGCTAGTCTGCTCGAAGTTTTTTCCATATTCTCAAATGCTTCTACGATTATCGAAAAGTCCAATACTCACAGAACAAGACCACTTTTGGTTTTTAAATTATTCATTCCCAAAATGATCCATCATGATAACGAATTCTCAATACCGGAGTACTAAAAAATACTAATTTACCAAATATGCTAGAGTTTCCAAAACCCATGAGTCGAACATATGTTATAAGCGTTACAACAAAAATGACTTGGGCCTAATTGGACTGCTCCATTAACTAATTTGTGGCTATATTCATTGAATGCAGGTCAATACTTTATTAGATTGTAAATTTTGATTTTTCTTTGCACACCTCCTTTCCATCAATTAGAGTGAAACCGACTCGACATTGGAATGTGGAGCTCCTTCGAAATCACTACTAATTAACAGTGGACTCAGAACTCTTTAGCTGAATCCTGTTATAGAAGAGCCACCTGATTTCGGGGCAGCTAAAACTAGCTCTTAATGCTACGTATTGGGGAAGACCTTGGTTTACATTCGACTAAAAATCAAGTCGTACCGATTTGGGACAAATCAAAGCTATAAAGCACAATTTTTGTAAGTATCACAGAATCGAGAGATTTTCCTCTTTTCTATGTGCAGACGGGACGTCAAGGATGAGTCCATGAGCTCTTTTGTGAATGAGTAGAAAATTCATACCCTTTTCTGTGGTCTTGAAAGTACGTTCCCCATCGATGTATTCAATAAGCCCTTTCTCGATTAACAGACGTACATATTCTCTAGTTAGCGAGTGAGAAAGATAAACATCATACATAATTTTGGTTAATCTTACCCTGTTACCATTAGCGCTTTGCAAGATTTGTGCAATTATTTCATTCCTGTCTCTATACTTCACAAATATAACGTGATACCTGTCCGTTAGATAAAAGTATCGCTATGTTCTGGTCCTTGATATATAAGACGGCTATTCTAATTTGTAAGATAGCTTCGTTAGCTTAAGTTAGTTCCTACTTTTTTTTGTATACTTTGGGCCAAGTCTTCATCTGAAAGCAATTCCGGGTTTGAAATATTTAGCTTCGAAGCGATCCCTTCTAAGTTCTTCCTTCTATTCTGTCCCTCATCAGTCTTTTCATGAACTTTATTTAGTTCATTTTTAGCCTCCAGTTTGGCCTTTTCGTACTCGAATTGGGCACGTCCCATGGTCCTGAAAAATTCTGGTAACTTCTTGGATCCAAACAGTAAAATCCCAGCCACAATTACGATGATTAATACATTCTCGTAGCCCATTGCTCAGAACCTACACTATTACATGCGCTAAAATCCTATTTCTATTTTTCTAGTCCGGCTCTGATTTTCGGATTTGTATTCGTGGAAAAATTTTCCCAAAAAGGCTATTGCATTTAATCACTCGCGGAGACCGCATACAAATCGATGGGTATACATGACACTCGAATAAAGCAATAGATTCCAGAACGTTTCATCTAGACTTGCTGTGTAAACCCAACGTTAATCAAAATTCCAATTTTAATGAACCTTCGATTACAATGAAAAAATTTAGAAATATCAAGCAGCAAAGATCGTACACCTCATCAGACGAATATTCTCGCAATTCTTGTAGTTTCATGTAGCTACCTAACCATTAAATTGATGTTACAGCACCTTTTGCAGAGTCGAAGAAGCTTCATATTCAGTTTCATTGCTATTCGCGCTGCAGTCATACTGTTTGGATCTAATTCCTTAGCAAGAACCAAGCCAGCATTTGCTCACGAATAACACGACCATCACCACTTCTATTACCGCTAGTCAAACTAACAAACACAAAAAGCAAGGGCTGAAACAGGCAGTTGTAATATCCTCAATTTTACGAGCGAATCTAAAGGAGGGTTGAATATTAGCTTGCTTGCAGTCTATGGGAAGAACAAAGGGGGAGCCTTAGAATATCCCATCATATTCTTTTCCAATCTCAATAGTTCAGTTTCTCACAAATATTGCCTCAGATTCGCGTTGGATAATTATTACATTTCAAGGATAACCCAGTAATAATAATCCAAGTTTGGGTTTAGTAACTTTGGATGATCTTGTAAATAAACTAAAAGGCATCGGCGTTCTGACATCGAAATACTTGTGGCATATGTATGCCTGTATCAAAAAATATTAGTGTAAGCTTCACGTCCATGGTCCTCGAATCTTATTCATTAGAACCTAACACCAACGATCTTTGATTTGAGACTTTTACAATCCGAAAAAAAAGACATGCAATCTTTTTCATCTTAAATCCTAGATCTCAGATCTCTGATAATTTTTTCAGAACATCCAGTTTGCATCTGTTTTCAGTAGGTCTCATTAGTCTCATATTCAATGGGTTCATAAGAAGTATTATGCTACAGCCACATAGTAATTCTCCAATTAGAATTTGATCCTCAGCACTAATATAAGCTGAAAACATGTTTCTTTCTTAATAAAACAGTTGGACCTCGAATGTCTTGATACATAATATAATTTTCACGTTGGTACACCATAGTTTATTCCTTCATAATCCTTTATTCAAGTCTTCTTAGAAGCATATTGATTGAAAGTATCAAAGCAAGTTATCCAGCTCTTGCGGTAGGATTAAAATTCATTCAATATCACTTCATTTTCGAAATAATACTATCTTTTGATAGTATATGTATACTCATTAATACTAATTCGCTAACTCACATTTCTAAACAGATATCCATTATTTCCAATTTGAAACGCTTTGTTCTGGGATTGTGGGTTGCAAATCAGAGCCATAAAAACACAATTAAGCTATTCTATTTTGGTGAAGTGGTCCTAAAATTCTTATTGCTTTGGTCACGAATTTGATCAGGAAAGACACGCCTCGTGGTATTTTGATACAAGAAGATCGTCCTTTCCTTGGCTCCAATATTCTTCACCAACATGATAATCAGGTGGGCCTTTAGGTAGGTACTCTACTCTAAAGATGTTTTTGTTTTCTTCTAGATGCTTTCTGATTATGACTGAAGCGTAAGGCTGAGTTGCTCTATCTATGAATAGAAGTAATTTCCGAAACTTTTTTTGTAGTTCCTTTAGGTACTTTAGTATGCCCAACATGTGGATCTGTGATATTTGTTTTCTGCTACTCTAGCTGCTTGTCAGTTATCCGCAAGTACACGCCTAACAAGATGTAGACATTCGTCTCAGATCTATAGGCCGCGTCCAATAGTTTAACCCCATCGACCAATAGACAGTACTAACACTCAGGTAAACCTGTTATGACCAAAAATAGGTGATAATTGTATGAAATTATGTTAGGCAGTGTAGGCATCACTGGGTCGATGGACATGACACTTAGGAAAGCGAAGTGTACTGACATGCAAGCGCCTTATCTACCTACAAGAATTCTGGTGATCCGACTATGAGTAATCATTAGTTGTAGAGAACAACCGATGAAGACGTAGCGCTTAAACTTGCTGGTCTTTTCTCAACTAATTAATGATCGTATTCTTATTATCTAACTATTGATAACTATGTTCTACTAGTGAGTTGGTTAGAAGAGTAACATCTATTGGTATATTAGGCATGATATTTGCTGTTGCTGGAGGGATTGTATGGTATTTTCAACAAAGGTTCTTGGGTCTTATTTTGTGGGGCATCGCTGTAGTAATCATTCTAAAGCTTAATAGAGACAAGAAGACACCTGGCAGAACAACAAAGAAACCACGATGAAATACTTTACAAGACATATGGAACTTGATTCCTGCAGCAAGCGTGAGCTTAATTACATGATGTGAATATCAAACCATTAATGTCCATAAAAATAACAGAGAATGGAAGAATGCGCAGTAGTAGTCTTGAGATTGCAACAAATTGAAATCTTTAATGTTGTAATTCTTGCAAAAGATCCATGTCGTTTCTATAAGTTAGAAGTCAGGCTCTGTAATGTTCTAATATGAGTTGGTACTAGTTTTAGCACGTTGCTACTAGATTTGGCACGTATCTGTAGATTGAATCCCCTTCTTGAAATGCTCACTCACAATAATCTGATTTGTTGACCCTCAAATAGTTGTACGACTTGTCGGTGCGGATAATTTTTCCCTCTATTGTGATATCTAGCTGCATTAGTCTTGCATTTTAACTCACAAATGTACCAATTGTGACCATAACAGCGAAATAATTACTAATGAAATAATTACTAATATGGAAGATAACACATTATTCTTTCTACTACGAAAAACGCTTCAAACTATCACGTACATTTTGGTGTGCGCACCCTTTTATTCTATTACAGCTAGAGGTAATCAGGAAACTTTGATGTCACAACCTGCTTCATACACCAAGTTATTATTTTCACTGAGTTTCAGCATACTTTTAACAACAGTGGCCCTTTCCACAGCGGCCGTGGTTGCTTATGCACAAAAGCCTCCTGCAGCTTTTCCAACGACCTTAGAGAAGACAGGCGGACATATAGTAAAAATCACTTCTCCCGCTAGGGGTCAAGAGGTTCCGACTGGGGGTAATCTATTGGTGAGAGGGATTTCTGGTGGGAATGAAACTACATTTCCTAACTGCAGAGTATCAGTTATTGTGAATGGAATAAAACCATACCAAAACGCGACAGCTACCGGTAATGGCGGAACAAATGATTTCTCAACTTGGAGCTATAAGATTCCAGCTACTTACGCCGTTATGAAAGAAGGGCAAAACAAGATAACAGCGAAACTATCTTGCAAAGATAATCCTGTGTCAGCAAGACATAACAGTGTGAATGTTACAGGAATTGCAAATAATAAAACTGCTATTATTACCCCGATTTCTTCGAAAAGTATACCTGCTAAGCATGGTTTCACACAATATCCAAAAACATTGTCAATTTCCTTCAACTTGGAAAACCCCATTAGCAGTGGACGTAATCAGACCATTGAAACAACAGTTCATGATGGTTCGAATGCTACCATAGCGGGAGCAAGGGTTAATGGAACAGTCACTAACTCTGCTAACACCCTTGTAAGCAATTTCACAGGTATTACAAACCAGTCAGGTAAATTTTCGTATAGTTGGAAAATTAACAACGATTACAAACCCGGCCCGTTCGCAGTTGTACTTTACGCATCTGCGAACGGTTACCAACATCAAATTATCCCTACTACCGCAGTATTCAACGTAAATGCTACAAGTGACCACAAGAGCAGCTCCGGAGGCAGCGATTCTAGTCATCATAGCTCTCCCAGTTCACACTCAAGTTCTAGCGGCAATAGTCACAGCTCAGATTCAAGTTCTAGCGGCAATAGTCACAGCTCAGATTCAAGTTCTAGCGGCAATAGTCACAGCTCAGATTCAAGTTCTAGCGGAGAGAGTGGACATACATTAAGTATTATTCATATACCCCACATTCATTTCCCACATATTCATCCCCCCAAGTCTCCATTTTCTTGAAATTGAGGCCATAGATTCGGAAGCGAAGAAGACGTAGATTAAAGCTGGCCCGAATCTTAACTCGGATAATAGCAGTAGGAAATAGTAGCAGTAGTGAACAACATAATAACTCTAGTAGTACTACCGATGATCATTCTAACGAACTTAATGATAATGGGAGTGGTAGTGGTGGGCACAGTAACCATTCTCATGCCGGTGGTTGGGGACATGATTTCTTTTATGGGGCGTTTTCACATTTTTGGGAATTTTAGCACCAGAAAATGGATTGGTATATCTTCCGATATTCTCATCAGAATATTAGTAAAGTCGACATCTTCTTTTAGTCCAAAGTTTAACCAATTATGCTGACAAGTCTCGCTTGAATAGGGTTATGATCCTCCTGTTTCAGATCACTATAGCAAATACGCTAGAACGTCCACATACTGAAGATACGAGTTGTCATACTGTTCATTACGATTTGAGCGTACCCCCAATTGCCACAATAGAGTTCCTTATTCAAGATGTCCACGATGAGTTATCTAAGAAAGCACCGAATGGTAATTGAATTATTTTGACTGATTGAGGGCGCATGTTTAGCTTATCATTAAACATTAAATGTTTGCGTACTTTGACATTTAGATGGTTCAGTGTTATATATAACAACTTCAATCATTGCAATTCATACTAAGTCAATGAATATAAACTAAAGAAATCTGGACAGATATTATGCCACCTTTCATTAACACTTATGTAATGACTTGATGTCTTGTTTAACGTACTTGGTCATCATCTTACCATTGTCTTCTATTAACACTAGCACTTAAAACTGGCCATATCGTTGGGGAATATGTAGAATAATAATTACTCGAATAGATCATTATCCCGACATTAGGTCGAGAGATTGGCACCGCTCCAATTAATAGTTATTTCAACGCTAGAACAAAATGTGAGAGTATCGCTAAGGATAAGCCTGAGATTAACCCAACCACACCTGCTCCTAACAGTTTTAGACTCACTGGAAATCGGTTCAATACTTGACCAATTACTCCTGAGCTGAAATATTTGCGGTACTATACAAGAAGCAGTACCATTTCGATAGAGTTGTGTACCTATTATTTGTTTAAAAAACGTTATGTCAGAAAAAGTTCTTGACTTTAGCTTGTTGCTTCCAGCCATACTGCGTAAGTAGTAAATTTTCATACGATAGCGTATACAAGTAATATTGTTAAGTAAGGGGTTATAAATACTGGCATTATAAAATTATGACGAATTCCAAAATAACGTCTCAGTCACGGATTCTTTATCCGCAATTTCAAATGACAAGTCCTGTTCAACGCCATTGCTTTGACAGAACTGAATAGCGACATATTAAAAAGTATGTTTCAGCTAACAAGTAAGCAATACTACAAGAGAATATCAGATTTGTCGAATGCTGGGCTAATCACTAGGAAGAAAGGCAAGTACTTCCTCACTTCATTCGGTGAAATAGTTTACAAAGCTCAAGAACTAATGGCACAGGCAGTGCGTTTTCAGTCCAAACTTAAAGTAATTGATTCAATCGATACATCTGAATTGTCAGCTTTTGAACTAGATAAGCTAATTGACACTAATAAATAAGAATGAGATCAAAAAAATATTGATTAGCTCAGACCGAGATTATTGGAACAATGATGCTGCGCAAGGAGGAATTTACACTGCTTGCCTAGCGCCGTCAGTACCCCACAAACTAGAAACCCCCTGCTAACCTGTAACTGAATTGGAGTAATTCATAATTCTGAAAGCTGTTCAACATACATAGGATTTGTGGACAATTCTCGATACGAAAGACCATCCCAATTTTCTATTTTGAGCATTAATTGTGAATGAACCCGAAGCGAAAGATTATAATCGAAAGACTAGAATGTTAGATGACCAATGTGAATAACTGGGGATTATAACAGATTTATAAACGGCTGCACGTTTTTTAAACATGTAAATGGAGGGAGGAAAGATTCTGAAGGTCAGAAGAATACTGATGCCTATTGATAGATCCGAATACAGAGAAAAGATCCTTGCATATGCAACAGCCCTAGGCAGGACATGGGGGGCAGAGATTACGGCTATACATGTTATTGATCCTGGCCGAGGAATCCCTGGCGGCAGGGTTAAAGAAAAAGAAACAGAGAGACAAGAGCAAGCCAGACGAGAAGGAATGCTGGTTTTGGATGCCATTGATTCATTTGTAAGGAAGAACGAGGTTAATATTAGGAAGGAACTAGTTGAAAAATCAGATTCAATAGCAAAAGCAATAATTGGTTATGCAAAGCAAAATGAGTTTGACATTATTGTCATCGGGACAAAGGGTATGACTGCCGTGGAGGAATTTTTTCTAGGAAGTGTTGCTAACAATGTAATTCATCATGCACATTGCCCCGTGTTTGCTATCCGATGAATTACCATATTTATCCTTAATACACTTGATTGAATCCATAATTATAAGCATATTGGAATTTATAAACATTTGAAAGATATAACTTATAAGATAGCTATACAATTAACTAATTATAAATGAAAACGATAAATTGTCGAGAGGCAGGATTTGATTGTGACCACGTAGTGACAGGAGAGACAGAGGAGGATGTTATGAAAAATGGTACTGAACACGCGATGAATGTCCATGGTATGAAAGAAGAGGATATGACTCCAGAAATGACGGAGAAAATAAAAGGACTAATTCGAACAACTTAATTTTTAAATTTTTTCAGCCAAATCCGGCGAAATTCATTAGGTGTTGACTCTCGATGGTAGACATAATGACAGACCTCGTGGGGAAAGTTTATTAAAAAATCAACATGTGACGATAGGAACTTCGGCCCAGTTGCTTTGAAACATAAGAAAAATAATGTAGAATGTGATATCAAAAAAAAGGTTAGTGCAACCTGCCTATGTCCACCATTATTTTTTTACATAGTTAATGGGAGCCATCTGGTTTTGTATTTGCAATAACCGTATGCCTTTCTCTGTTGTTCTATAGGTACGCATCCCTTCTTCATACTCCATCAACCCATTTTCAACTAAGAGTGCCAAGTATTCCCTGAGTTGATTAAAAGAAAGATATGCCCTGTACATCAACTTTGTTTTAGTAGCTCCTCCCCCGTTTGCCGCATCCAAAAGGAGGCCAACTATCTCGCTCCTGCTTCTGTATTTCACGCATTGGTTGAGACAAACTAACTATTTATGGGAGCTCGAGCTAAGTACTAAAGTTTATGTCAATTTCCATTATATGAAACTATTTCATTGTGTTATCGATTCTAAGTATTTTTATGTACAAGTACTTATTCTCACAGAGAAATTTTTCACATTTATTTTAAGTTAGATTATTCATACGACTGAGGAAATATCTTCCCCAAATGATGATTTTTTGTATACTAAATACCACTTAACACATTGTCTTCAAAGAATCACAGGTAAAGCGACACCAAGAAAATCGAAGGTTTCAAGTTCTCTACATTTGCCCTGCGTAGATTGTACCGTAACGATGTTGCGAAATCGTACTATACTAGAGCACAGACAAAGGAGAGACCCATTCCAATTCTAGTCGATTGCATCATCCTACAAATCGTCAGCCTTAAGCGCGAGAGCGGAGAGGGTTCACTGATAGAAATACGTGAGCTTAAATCAGATTGCGTTGGTTAGGCATTAGAGAGAATAAAACTATGGTATCCCTTTATCTAATATAAGTAAGATAAAAAGTTGCCAACCCCATTTATGCAAGTTTATAATAGCACTGTTCTAGGTATATACCTTCATGGGCTCCGTACTATATATTGCGTTGTTGATTCTGCTCTCTTTGTCAATTCAACAGGTACAAGCTGCTGCAAATTTTACTAGTAGTTCTACAGGCCAAAATGTAAAACTTTTGATAGAAAAGGCTATAACTTCGTTGAACAATGGTAATTCTGAAGCTGCTCTCTCTAATTTAACAATAGCTGATAGAATACTAGGAGGTTAAACATATGGCCATTTTTCTTGAGCATACTTCGGTAAGATGACCCGATGAATTCTTAATTAGGCCCATAAGGTCGCTATTCCTTTTAGCCTAGAGGCACACCATTGTTTGAACATTTGATCCGCGCAAATGCAAACAAAGTTGCGATAATTTATTTAAATTTCTTGATTGAAAATTTGGTGTGGATTGATTATTAGATGATAAAGCTATCTCTACCGGGCAAGGCTGGCATCTTGAGGCTGGATTCAGACAAAATTGCTAGCTTGCAAAACTAATAGAGGATCATCAGGATTACCCGATTACCATTTATCTTAAGTAAAGCTTTGCGACTTGCTCCCCGAGCATCGTTGGTCTTTTCAAAATTCATACCAACAACTATTTCTAGGTCTAGCAAATATTATTTAGTTAGAATTTGCCTTGAACGATGC
>AF_2010_repII_A01DRAFT_1000023_pt1 | contig 14667 bp, 15 predicted proteins | sample AmaForrepliIIA01_FD_9192 | JGI IMG/M metagenome (IMG submission 9192) | reverse complement strand
TCCACGAAGTGTTTGGGATGGATCTATGAGATTGCTTTGACCTAATATCTCAGTTCTATAGCCGTCCATCCTAGATCTATTGACTGCGGTCCCTCTCCTCTTGCTCCTACAGTTCTTAATAGCAACAATACTAAACGGGTGATTGAATCTTTCTTTGTCCAATGAAGACATAATTACTAAAGAAATTGAATCACGGGATCACTATGATTTTGCATTACGGGGAGAACAGAATCCTGTTTCATCATATGCTAGATAAATGTCGAAAGAGGGGGATATATCGATAGCATAAACGCGAAGGATGAGAATTTCTCTACTGAGTGTTTGCTTTTGATCCTGATCCTAGAACAGCAAAAAATGATTAACGAATTAATTGGAAAAATAAGGAAAAATAAGTGGCACATCAAGAATGACGAATGTGGGATTAACAGAGCAGCCATTCCCCATGGTGTCACCACTTCATTGTAGATTGATTGTTTAGCTCGACGGGATTTGTTTCTGGTGGATCAACATTCAGTCAATCAACAAAAAATTAAACGATCTTCTCCTTTGATACAATTCTCTTAATTCTGTTTACAATATTAATTATGCTCTCTGGTATGTCTTTGGAAGCATCTGTCCAAGTTGTTGTATGAATATTTCCACCCACTGTAATGGTTAGAGTATGTGCCATTAGGTTCTCATCTTCTTTCTCAGGAGGGTAATCACTTTTAGTTCTAAAGAATTCGTGTGCTTTACCTATCTCTTTTAGTTCTTGTTCATCTGATTCAGAGGGTTGTTTTTGCATTGCATTACTACCACTCACATCTTTAGAGGATGTGATAGTATTCTTCTTTGAATTATATGAAATAATCAGATAATGGTTTGTCGATATACCACCTACTTCTGTATATTTGAAGCTGAATTCTGTATTTGACGAATCTCCGTCGTTATTCTTTTCATTTCTTTTCTCAGATGATTGTTGTTCTTCCATTTCAATAAATATATCACGACATAGATTAAGAAGCTGTTGCTTGCATAGTGATACTTAGTGGTTGACGTATAGTACTAAGCAGAAATTCCTCTTTGTAATCTCTTTATATATGCAACATGGGGTATATCAAAATAGTGAATAATCAATGAAATTCAACTTTCTTACCAGAAACAAGGTCAAATTTGATCTTTGTGAGGAAAAATTCAAAACGGATAAGAGCTGGAACGACATAAGAAACTAAAACATGTAGCAAAAAGATAGAAGGTATGTACCTTTTAGCCAAGATAATATTTATCGACAAACTTAATTGTTCTGCCTTTCCTCTTTCTTGTTGTCTGAGTTTGTCTTTTATGAGCCAGGAATCCCTTAGCACTTTTAACCAATATTCATAAGCTTTGATTGCATTCTCGTAAGACCTGCTCAGTTCGATCCAAGTCAGTAAAAAGTGTTGCCAAAAACCAATTTGAATCAAGAAATGAATTTGGAATGCGGCAAGGTCAACCAATTGATTCTTTTAGTCTACAACTCTTGCTGATGACACGAATATAGTTAGTGAATTGGAGATTAGATTAGAATTAAAGTCGTTCTTTTTCTCAACCTGCACAATTTGCAATATCAGACTCAACAGCTGCTTGTGATTACAGATACAGAAAACATAAGCACAAGATAGGGTATAGATAATATATCATGATATCATGTCCTTATCATTTCTGTATGAGACGTGGGACAATATAGCACAAAGTTTCACCTATTCATTATTGTCTTCAACACCCTTATATTCTCTAAGTACAATAGAAGCAAACATGTTTGAAAACATAATATACGTGGGTCTTGGATTTGCGGCAGTGTTCTTTGCGTTGGAATCAACTTGGCACTTTACAGCCTGCAAGATACATGACAAATCAATAAAGCCTTGCTTCTACAAGCAAATTGGCATATTGAAATAGTGAGAACTATGACTTAGTTCATATTCACACATCATAGTCTGCTTGATTGTATTATACTCGCGAGGCATAATCCAGACCGGGCCATGTGTATTGACTACGGGATCACACATGGCCTATAGACTTTCAACATGGAATTCAATACCTATTGAGACCACATTTATCCTCGTAAAATAAAATGCAATAAAGCCTGTGGGGCCCAAATTTATTGACTCCAAAAATAAGGACCATTCAGAAAAATTTATACAAATTGAGGTAACAACACACGAAAATCATAGCTGTAACTGCAGTCAACACTCACAATGGCTTTATTTCGATCGGTTCAGATCTAATGGAGTTAGATCGCATCTTCTCTGGTTATTTCGGTCCTTAAGTCTACGGGAATGGGAATATCCACAAAAATATTTTTCCTCCTAATTCGCTAGTCAAAGGTCATGTGTTGCTTAGCCAGTAACTTTCATCTTTTTTCGTTCAGGCGAGATATGAAACTTATAATACCAAAATAGAGCACCCGTCATAATTATGAAATCGATGACATAAAATATATTCCAAAACAATAGATTGTGTAAATGACCTTTCACGTAATCAATTACGTATCCCTCATCTGCTACAGCATTAATTAATAAAGAGAGGGATAAAATGATCCATGGAATAGATTGTAAATCATCCTTTCGCAAGCTAATCAATATTATCAATGAGGGAACAAAAAACATTAAATCTAAAATTGGATAGGCAATAGTAACCACAAAAGCTGTATAATCACCTATTACAAAAGATCGTGATGAATTGGATAGATTAAGTGCAATGTAAGTAATAAACAACAATGAAAGTATAGATGTTATGATGATAGTCACCAATTTGATCCTACCTCGTATGAACTTAAGAACAGTAAACAAATGTGCTGCAAGGAATAGATATCCTATGAACCATAAAATATCTGTAACAGATACTTGTATCTGTTCTTCTATACCCAATACAAAATAGTAATAGGCAAGAGTCAAATCTGCAGTGAACCAGGAAATAATACCCAGTGTTAAAAATAGATATGACCAACCATGGGCTCCGTGGATCCCGGAAAGACAGACTACCATTATGCCTAAACTAGAAGCAACAGCTGCCGTTACATTTAGAACCACAAATGTAAACGAAGGTTTGTTGTGTGAATTTGAGAAAATTATTATGGAATTGGCAGCAATGATCGCAAAAATAATTGCACAAGTGAAATATACTAATATCTTCCTGTCGTATATTCGATTTTCTATTGCCAGGTCACATCATTTTTCAGATAATCTTTTAAAGTATAAGGATTTCTCTATGACTAACTCCTCTAGCCCGCAAGAAATTCAATCTGCCGAGCCATATTTTCTAGGTTGTTTTCATATTGCTGTAGTTGTTGGTCTTTCATGGAGAGATCATACATGAGTTGCCCAATTTCTGCGCTTTTTTTTGCTACTTGTCTATCGAAGTTTGCAAGAATATGTTCACATTGTTCCTGACCAGATGACCGTAAATAGGACATTTTAGCTCCACTATTTATGATATGAGTCACAACCGCAAAAGCTAAAGCTAAGGCATTACTCAAGTCTCAATATGAATAAACAAAAAGCGAGGACAGATTGACTTCGAATCATCTCAAAAGGCCAGATTTGAAAGGGGGTATCCGATAATTTGTCAATAAAAAACTTGTATTTTCAGCAGGTAGTGGATTCCTATTTGGCGCAATAGCTGGGTATGCCATCAAGAAAGTCATGAAGGTAGAAGCAATAGTTATGAGATTGTTTGTGATTAGTCTTTCATATCTATCATACAAAGGATGGATAAATGTAATATGGATGGAAATGGAGAATGCAACAAAGATCTACATTAACAAGTGTGGCATGACAAGTAGGACAAGCGTTAAAGAATACAGCATAGTAATTTGCAACACATTCAAGTACAATAGAGGCAGCAGGTTTACCGGTAGGAGCTGCATTTGGATTCATCACTACTTAATGGAAGACTAAAGTAAATTATGGCTCCTCTTTTACCATCTGATATTTATCATAATTCTACCCAATCATTAGACCAATCCCACCTGTCAGTGTCTTTGCCAGCGTTATCTTTGAAGGCAGGACCAACTGGCAAATTAGCCTTCCTGAACGACATGGTCGGAATTTTTGAAGCAGAAGTAGACTTTGAGGGAAATTTCTGAGAAAACTTGGGAATTAAAGTAATAGATTCCACATTTTTTATAACAAAAAGAAATTAACCCAAGGCTACTACCAGATACATTACACTACAGTATTTATTTCAATCTGATGTGATACATAAGATAAGATAAGCCAGAATTTCATTCTAAGCAGCACTAAAATTGAAACCATTAGATAATATTATTTTATGTCTCAGCAGTATGCCAAAGCCTATTATCGAATTGAGTATATGAGACCAGTTTTTTACTGTGGACGTTGATCCACAGGTAGTTCTGCAGATGCAGCAGATGTAACAATAATTCGAGAGTATGACTCTAAATTGGCACATATCAATGTTTATGGAAATGAGCCAAATCAAGCTTGGACCAATCTAATAGACAATGCTATCGATGGGATATGAGAACATGAAACTATTTCAATTCCAACGCCTTAGCCAAATTTTAGAGGCAAAGAAGATACTCCATGGAAGAATATGCTATGCAATGGTTTAATGTTCTGCGGCAAACCTTCTACTAGTTCGCTACCTTCTTCATACTCGAATCGGAGATCCTTTAATCGTTTAAGAATTACTTTTAAGGCTATCTTACCCTCAAGTCTTGCTAGGGGCGCACCTAGACAGAAATGGATACCGTGACCAAAACCTACGTGGGAATGTCCGTGCGGACTTCTGGTTATATCAAATTTGTCAGGATTAGGAAAGACCTTTTCATCATGATTTGCAGATCCAAGCCAGCTGATAATGCCCTGTCCTGACTCTATAGGTTGATCTGCAACCTTAGCTCCCTCCTTTGTGGTTCGATATACGGCCTGAACTGGAGAACGAAAGCGTAGGGTTTCTTCTACTACATAAGGGATTAAGGAGAGCGACGTATCTGCTTTTAAAATTCTGAGCTGTTCCTGATATTGTAAAAGAGAAAGAACTGCATTTCCTATCAAGTTCACAGTAGTTATATGGCCAGCGAGAAGTAATAGGGAACAAAAAGCAAGTATTTCTTCTTTGGTCAGGTGAGTTCCGTCTGCTTCGGCATTTATCAAACTGCTCATAAGATCCTGCTGCGGATCTTTAGACCTCTTATCAATTATAGGTCCAAAATATTCATCCATTTCAGATTGAATCGTGATCAGGGTTTTTGTAGATTCTGACTGTTCACTTCGATCCTCTCCTCCCGATGAGACTAATCTGTCTGCCCAGACTTGAAAAATATTACGATCCTCAACCGGGACACCTAGGAGTTCCGCGATTACTGTTACTGGTAAGGGATATGCCATATCTCTTATGAGATCCATCTTCCCGTTCTTAATCACCCTGTCCACCAAATAATTTGCTACATCTTCAATCCTGGGTTCCAGTTGTGCAATTGCCATAGGTGTGAAGCCGGAGGCAATCACTCCACGCAAGACCCTATGATATGGAGGATCAGATTTGAGCAAGCTAGGCCGAGAAAATGCCGTAGGTCTACTTGGCTTCTGTGACTGTCTAGATTGCTGAGGATAAACAGGTTCTGAAGAGAAATGTGTGTAATCGCCCAATATCGATTGAACATCATAATATCTAAAAACACCCCAAACATTGTTTTTCTCATCATAGGCTATAGGATTTGATAATCTCATCATTGCATAAAAATTGAATGGATCGAGTTTTTGTTGAGGCGAAGGAAAGATATTCATTGATTAAAGTAGATATGGGTCAGATTTAAGGCTGTTGTGGTTAATATAGTCAGTAGCTCTTATAACTTTGGTTCTACTGAGATTTCAGCAATTCTTTTAAATAGGTTGAAGGAATTATTTAAGATTTGGAAAATGGTAAGATTTTGCACCGGTAATATTACATAATAAGCAATATATCAAAATCCGATGGTCTAACGCATGGTTGCGAACATCAAAAGATAGTTGCCTTTAGTAGTCTAGTAGACCTTGACGTGGCGGCCTATGCAATGCTTGATTAAAAAATAGATAGTAGCTTTGGTAAGACCGAATTACAGACGGCAGCCAACTGCTTTCCATACCTTGATAACATACCCCCATCTGGGACACGAGTTCTACCTTTCATCCCAGTGGTTCACTGGAATCGGACCGATTGAACCTTATGTTGTAGCAGATCTTTACTCATGGCTTGAATCTCATCCTGGTCTTTCACATCCCTATATTGCTACTCCTACATCGACGTTAGGAGCTAGTACAAATGCTGAGATGAGATAATTCTTTCTAATTGAGATCAGGGGTATCTAGGCTGGTATCATATGATTACATCCTGGTAAAAGGGATACCCAAGAACCACATTCAGTTGATGAGGTCTATTATGGTATTGAAGGAAGTGGTTTTATCAAACTTAATGGAAAAGATCATGAAATCAGGCCAGGAAATGCATTTTTGTTCCTGCCAAAGCTGACCACAGGATCCATGGGAATAAGCAAGACCTTTGTAATATTGTATGCATTAGGTGGCAGAAGTTAAATCAATCTAGTCTATCTATCATGTGGTAATGAGTGCAGACAGGGATAGGGAAAAACAAATCATTCGACAGTCTGTTCTATCTATAGCAGTGACGTTCAATTATTAGGCTGGAGTCGAATTCAAATTTCTTTGTCCAATAATAAGATAAGTATTCCAATCCATGACCCTCGAATATTTATCAACTGTAAACCGATTTTATTCATTTCATTTATAAAGTGTTGATTGATGAACTTTGTTTTAAGTTCCAATCGACTTGTTTCTGCTTTTTCATCTAGACCTTTTACTTCGATACCTATCAATTAATTGCACTGTTTAGGATCTATAATCGTGAATGCTGGCAACAAGTAAAAACTAGATCAGCACCTAATCCCTTTTCATGAGAATCAAAGTGCAATACTTCTCCGTGTAGCTAATTTTTGCCAATGGTTACGTTATTTTGATTTCGTGAAGCTGAGAAATCGTTAGTGTTGTAAAAAACAAGTTCATTATGACTTGTACCATTAGGAGACATAATGGTCGCAGTCACTAATGGATAAAAAGGTAGCGGAGTCTCAAACCATGGCTTTGTGTAAAAGACAAACTGAGCAGAAGTTCCATCTGTTGCCTGTAACTGATAGTACTACCACTCATAAGTACCAACCATTGGATCGGTTCTAATGCCATCTTCCCATGCTTGTGGCGTAGGAGTTAAGTTTTCGTGTTTTAGTAATGCTGGTGTGTTACCAACTATGACAGGTGATAATACTATTGCAATCAGTATTATTTTTGCTAAAAAATCTATTACCTACTCTAATAACAGATCTCTTTTTGGCTTTTAGAGAGAGATCTGAGTTATCTCTATCTCTTTCGACATAAGTACCCGTGTTTTTTCCTGGTATTTAAGTTTGTACACCACTATGGGTGCGTGCCCCTAAAAAATAATAATTCTTAAAAATATCGCACTTTCATTTCGACCCTCCTTACCATCCTACTAGTAGGATATAGTGTGCTAGAATCTTAACACCTAGTATCATAATCTCTAAATAATAATGTCCTTGTTATCTCCCTCGAAAACCTCCTAACAGTCATCACAACAAATAATCTTTCAATAATATACCTAACATAGATATCGCTAGGTTAACATTTAAGATACGAAAAGAGGCAATCGGCCACACTTGTTCTATGGGATAAGTCACCCATTAAAGAAGATTTATTTTTGCAATAGTTGTCAAACCAGACTGACCAGCTTGGTTAATGTACATCTAATCACTCCAATAAGAGGATGGATTTGTGGAAGTTGTGGCCAACAAACCAAACAAAGGAGCATATCTTAAAGTCTAGTGAACAGGAAACACCTATTAAACTAACTGAGGCACAAAAAGAGATGGTGAGGAACGTCCGAGAGATGGAAAAAAAAACAAAAGGACTTTGATTCGACTTGATTAATCTTTGACTTGTACCTATGGCTTAAATTAGCAACACTCAATTCACTTCTATAGGATTGTTATGTGAAGTCCAATACAATCTTCTATAATACTCTTATTGATGTATGAAAAAGATTAGCAAATATTAATAATAATATCTAACCATTGACTAATTTGTTTTCACGAAAAGTCTCGACAATTTCCATCGGGTACAACCTCAATTCTTAATAACAGTAATTCAATCTGATACATATAAAATGATGTCAAGAGATGTATTTTTTCTAATATTGGCTATTCTTTTAATATCGATGATTATCTTTATTTCTAAAGTAAGGTATTTTCATTAACGCTTATACATTAACCGTAAACCCATTCATAAGTACAGGAAGTTACGTTCAAATGAGAGAAGGGTAGAAAAATTAGAACAGCAGAAAATTAAAGAAATCGTGACAAACTAAAGGATGACGCTATTTCGCAATTATCAGATCAACTTGTAGCTTTATCAACAAGGTTGCAGGAGAATGAAAGAAGACAGGAACTAGGCTGATTTATTGATAATCAAAAGGCAAGGATCTTTGGTTAAATCCCTTTATATCATATCGCACTGAGACTGTCATGTCATCGACGACACAATTAAGCTCTGAATCGCGTAGTCAATATAAAGCGAAGGCTTATGCCGCTACGAGTGCGGAATCGCCGCTTGCCCCAACCATTATCCCGCGGCGTGATCCGGGCGAACATGATGTTCAAATCGAAATCCTCTTCTGCGGTATCTGCCACTCTGACCTCCACACCGTTCGTAGCGAGTGGAATGCGACGATGCCTACAGTCTATCCATGTGTTCCTGGACATGAGATCGTTGGCCGTGTAAGTAAGGTCGGCTCTGCAGTTACCAAGTTTAAGCCCGGTGACATTGCTGCAGTCGGCTGCATGGTTGACTCAGATGGCAACTGCGCCGAGTGCCGGGCCGGCCTTGAGCAGTTCTGTCCGCATATGACCCTCACCTACAACTTTCCAGACGTACACCTTGGAGGCGTGACCTATGGCGGTTATTCTGACAGTATTGTGGTCAAAGATCATTTTGTCTTACGGGTTCCTTCGAACCTGAATCTCGCAGGAGCAGCGCCTCTCTTATGTGCCGGGATTACAACATACTCTCCAATGCGGCATTGGGGTGTCACTAAAGGTAAGAAGATAGGTGTGGTTGGTCTGGGTGGACTGGGTCATATGGCAGTGAAGGTTGCTCGTGCACTTGGAGCCCATGTTGTAGTTTTTACCACTTCACCTAACAAAAAAGAAGACGCGCTTCGCCTAGGTGCAGACGAGGTGATCATTTCAGGAAATACCGATCAAATGAACAAGCATAAAGGCAGCTTCGACTTTATTCTCGATGCGGTCTCTGCAGAGCACAATATTAACTTATATTTACAATTACTCCGCCGCGATGGCAACATGACCCTAGTTGGCGCACCGGCCAAGCCCCATGCCGTAGCGGCCTTTAGCCTTATATTCAAGAGATGCAGCCTCTCTGGCTCAAACATCGGGGGTATTACCGAAACTCAGGAGATGCTCGACTTTTGCGGCAGAAATAATATCACTGCTGATGTGGAAGTCATCCCAATTCAGAAAATCAATGAGGCTTACGAGAGACTGCTCAAATCAGATGTAAAGTATCGCTTCTCCATCGATATGGCTTCTCTCAAATCATAGTAACACTACATGGTAGTTGCCTTTAGTCTTTTTATCAAAGTATAGATTGTAGACTGTATTATGGTATACACAGCTTCCAAGAGGATTTGCCAAACTGGCACTTCATCCACGGTGCTATCAGTCATACTTCACCATTAAAAGGGTCTCCTGTATGGCTAGACTTCAACCCTGGACCTGGGCCTGAGCGTGTGGAGGGGCTGAAACATGCAAGTCCATCGAAGAAAAAACTTTAGCTGCTGAGAATTAATGTCTATGTTGTATGGTTCCTGATCTCTTCTGGTACGTTGTTATGAGCATAATTGTAGCATGTGCTGTTTTGTCGCTAGTTATCCAAGTCCTCAAGATTAAGGAGAGATAGGTAGATGATCATTAGGACATGTGTGTATGCTGCTGTCCGGTCAAGTTGGCATACATACACACTGTTCTCGCTTGGTAGATATACTATGCTGTTTCTAGACTAAATGCCCTAACTACACTAAAATATCTCTGGCTGCTCTGCTTCAGGATGTTCTGATTCTATATGTGCTGCAAGAGATTGTGCTTTCAAGAAAGTACGCCCACAAACCTTGCATGTGTATCCCTCAGCCTCGGATTCGGAATATGGAAGAGACATATCAACTACATTATATTACAGGGACATTCTATTTACTATTTTGGATTCCTAGTGATTGTAAATGTCATTTGCTTCTATACGATTATTATGCAACTCGGTTAGAACATTATTCCACGCAGGGGGTTAATTTACAGCATATTTGTTGAAGATTATAATACACATGATTTGCTTTCCTGTTTCTTAGGCACCCATCAACCTTGAAGTCACTTCTTGGGTGAATTAGCATCATCCAGCAATTGAGAGGGCCTCATATTATGACTTTGATTTCCGACTGCCTCTGGGATAACGTTCTAACGAAAATCTAGTGTAGTCTTCTGCAATATTCTACTCCAAGAAGCACTTCTAATTGGCATCCCGCATAGACCCGCTTACCATATACTATCATTGAACTGACCTTCCATTATGGTTGAATTGAACGTTTCTAGCTTCCAATGCTTAAAATAGCATCGAAAGTATGTATGAGAACTTGCCGGAAAGGATTAAAATTTATAAAATTCCTTTGCTGCCAAAGAAGAACCAGCTATGTCTTTTAGATATTTCATTTTAATCAGTTTCTTAAGCGCGCTAGCAGAATAACCAAAAAGATCTAATCCTTCTGCTCTTGAGACAGCAAAGTCTTTCCCAATGGAGATAGCAAAAGTGGACCCGGGTTGTTCAGGTCTATATTCTCGTAATTTTTTTTCTTGTCCACCTGTTAAGAGACTAAAGATATTTTGTGCTACTATTCGTCCCTGTTGTTCAGCAACGTATGCGCTTGTTGGTAATGCCTTACCTTTATCATCAAATACTAGAGCAGCATCTCCAATGACAAAAACATCCTGCCTTGCCTCAGCCTGTAGATATTTACTAACAACAACTCTTCCTTTTTCACCAATCTTCAATCCTGTCTTTCTTAAGAGAGAGTGTGCAGAAACCCCACCTGTCCAGATAAACATTGTATATGTAATCTGATTTCCATTTTTAAGGTATATTACACCCGGTCTGACCTGTAAGACGTAGCACTCAGGACATACAAGTAGCTTAACTCCCAGACTTCGAAGGTAAGCTTTTGCCCAGTTTATAGCGGAATCAGGAAAACCAGATAATAAATGGGGAGATACTAATATGATGTTAACATCACTTGATTTAGTCTTATTACTATTTCGTTTTTGCCGTGTCTTTAATACGGAAGATATTTCTCCACAAAGCTCTACTCCTGTTGCGCCTCCTCCTGCTATGACTATGTTGCCATTTAGAGTTGTGTCTTTAATTCTTTCAGCTATTTTTTGCGCATCTTGTATACTATTGAATTGTAAAGCATACTCCTTTAAGCCTTCAATGCTTGGCAGAAAAGGCTGACTACCCAAAGATATAACTAGGATATCATATTTTATTGAATAATGATTATTTTCCTTATCAGTAATGTAGACTACCTTCTTATTGAGATCAATATTGGTTATAGTCGATTGAATAAATTTTATGTTCTTATCACGTATAATATCCTCGTAATTTATGACCGAAAATCCACGTTTTGATATTATTTCTGGCAAACTTGGAAGTAAAGCATGGTATGGTTTTTTATCTATCAATGAGATTTCTGTATCCGACCCTTTGAGCAAGTGTTCCAATGTAAGAGCAACCTGAATCCCAGCATAACCCCCACCAGCAATTAGAATTTGTTTATTATTTGTTTTATACAATTACTACACCAATAACTCCATTTCGGGCTACAATACAACCGCGTGTCACCACCAAATGACCGCAAGCCTATTGACTGCCACTCCACCTACTATCTGAAGCCAACATAAAAAAAGGTTCTGTGAGGCTTTTCATATTATTTTAGATCGAATAAACTTATGCTAATCAAGGTTGGGATCGTTACCATAGAAATAAAGATATCAGATAGCACAGAAAAAGATTCAAATGAAAATATGAAATTTATCTAATCTCCCTGAGGTTGGGGATGGAGGATAAAATGGTCGAACTAGATGGTAGTGGATGTTGTAGTAGTAGTTTATCGATAAAATTATGGCTATAATACCAAATATAATAACCAGCTAGTACTAGTCTATTTGTGACGATGAAGCCAAAGAACTTGATGAAAAAGCCTACAAATATTGGATGCATTACGATTGTATGTTGCTTTCTTTCAATGAAGCCAAAACTGTTGCATTTCCTACAGACTCAAGGATCTCTGATGACTTTGCCTAATTTTTTACATGCCTCATTACTGCCTTCAGATTGATAACTACTTCATCTATTGACCCAGAAATAAGATCGGATATAGCTTCTGGAGATTTCAACAGATTGAGGAGCAGTAGTTTATGGCTAACTTAATAATAACTTCCTAACTAACAAAGTAAGAAATTACTACCACATTTAATAATGCTATCGCCCATTTGTAAGATGAATATCTGTGGGATCGACTGTAAGCAAGTTAATGAGCTCTTTGTGCCACTCAGATAAGTTGGTTTGTATTTGGCCTTATCTCCTATTCCTAGAAAATTCAATAGCTTCAAAGCACGGTGTCTTCTGTCACTATTACTCATGCCACCTGTAATGCCAGGAAATTCTACATTCTTCAGTACTGTCGTTCTGTTAATCAAATTATAAGATTGAAAAATAAAGCCTAATGTATCGTTCCTCATAGTTGCAATTTGAGAATCATTTAATGAAAAAATGTCGATACCATTAATGAATACCTTACCCGAAGTAGGTCTATCTAAAGCTCCTATCATGTTCAATAATGTGGATTTTCCGCTTCCAGAAGGACCTACTACCGACACAAATTCACCTTTATTTACGGAGAAGCTGACGTTTCTAAGAGATACTACCTTGCCCATTGAAGAAATATAGACTTTAGAAAGGTTCTCTACTTTCAGAGCAACATCAAATATAAGATTAGATCGATAATCATTCATTTCTTGCATTTTTTCTCTCNTCGTTGACTACAGGTTGTTAGTGGTAGTAGTACTACCTACCTAGCTTCTTCTCTTGGAATATTCTAGCAGCACCTAATCCCATTATTGTAAAACCCATCAGGATCAGACCTATATAGAGAGGGCGTAGTACTATTACCAAGAAGCCAGTGTAGGCTCTACTATCTTGGAGATAGCAAGAAGCGCACCACCTGAAATCAGCAGTAATGTTGTTAATCTGGACCTCTGTCTAAACCCGACTGCGAAGGATAGAAAGAACAAAATTATCGAAGGTATCCCAAGTAGTATTCCACTTTGCTGATCGTTGAACGGGGAGAAATATCCGTATGTGCCTTGTCCTATAAACGTGTTTGTTGTGTCTATCGAAAGAAGTATCAATCCTGCAATTGCAAATAATTCAGAAATCCTTCGTTTTTTTGAGCTAATTTGAACGTACATAAATCTAGTTCACCGCCTTTGTGATTATATCAAGCGCTTCCTTGGTTGTATTAGCGAGCTGATTTCTCACAAAACTTCCACCCCTGTTTTTTGCTCTAATTCATTGGCAATTTTCTTCAGAGCATCTTTCGTTCCGTTACTGATTTCGATTTTGACCATTTCATGAACAAAGGCAGGAACTCCAGATGGAGTGAAATTCCATGATACATCAATTCTTGTATTGTCATCATCGACTTGACTTAACGTGGTTACCTTCGTACCTAGGATCGGACCCTTGGTCATTCTTATCTCCACTGATTTCTTGGGGTTCAGGATAATTGTCTGACGAGCTTTGTGCTTTAAGAAACCAACTGTTACTTCCCTTTCAATCTTGTTCCCGTCTTTGCTTATGTTTTTGATGTCATTTAGACCCTTGTAATACTTGGAGTCATTATCTACATCAGAGATAATGTCCCACACTTTATCAAGAGGTGCTGCCACCACTTGACTTGCATTTATGCTGATTGTTTTCATAGCTAAATAAACCTTCAACCCAAAAATATCTAAGGATCATCCTAACACCTTCCGCGTTTTTAGACATCTTTTTTAGCCTAAAGGTACTTTAGAAGTTGATGATGTGGCGAACTGTTGAGCTCACAGTGAATATAATGAAAGAGATCTCGATAACGCCATCTCACTGGAATGTCAAAAGATCCTATGCAGATGTAGCAAAGAAGATTGGAATCGATGAAGAGACGGTAAGAATTAGAATACAGTCGCTAAAGCAATCAGGATTTTTGCTTGGATGGAGGTTAATTCTTAATGCTAACCTGTTAGGTAGAGAATCCCATATCCTTGCACTTGAACTGCTTGATGTCGAAAAGAAGGTTAGAACAATCGCTTGATACAGAGCTTTTACGGGAAAATTCTACAGGTAACAGTATTTAGCAATAATGAAGAAGGATTCGAAAGGCAGATGAAAGAGATCACCTCGATAACCGGAAGTAAAACTTTCACACATTGGAAAGTAAAGCTTCCAAGATGCAACC
>AF_2010_repII_A01DRAFT_1000021_pt1 | contig 15020 bp, 17 predicted proteins | sample AmaForrepliIIA01_FD_9192 | JGI IMG/M metagenome (IMG submission 9192) | reverse complement strand
TTATACCCAATGCGTTTAACATATAGGACTCGAACATGTCTATCATGAGGCGCGCGAAATGCACTTCATCTATCCAATTTATCATATGTTAGAAAGGTACGTATTTTTTCATATACAATAGCCGTCTTCTCAATAAATGGTGCATGGCCAGAGTCGGGTATAATTTGGAGGTGAGCATTTGGAAGATCCTGTAAAAATTTCTCGGCATATTCCTTGGGGCTGATCAAATTGTCATTAGCGCCCCATATGATTAAACATGGGACATCTTCAATTACCTTTAACTGATCAGATCCAATCCCTTTTCGAGTACTTTCATCGAATGCATAATTAAATGCATATAGCGCTCCTGGCTTTTCAATGATATCAAGAAATATTCCCACAACCATGGGAAGCAAAGCTGAGGATAATGAGTACATGCCCTCAAATACCTTTTTCAATTTTTCATATTTCAATATTGGAATAGGCTCATTTGCAGCATCACGATATGAACTTAATAGAGGAGTTGGCCCATCCAGCTTTCCTGATGGATCTACTAATACAAGTTTTTCTACTAGATCCTTGTTTTCAGTTGCAAACTGTAATGCAATATATCCACCCAATGAATGACCCACTATGCATATCTTCTCATCCTTTAGATCAATTGCCTGAAGAAAATCGAAAATAAACCGGCTAAAACCTTTGATAGAATAGTCTGCAGTAGTTGGCTTTTCACTTCCGCCGAACCCTATCAAATCGACAGATGTTGTATGGAAATGTTCTGACAGTGCATCAGGGATATCTCGCCAACTGACCAATGATGCTCCAATACCATGTATGAATAAAACGTGCTTCTTTTCCTTATTCTTTGATTCACTGTAGAATATATTATGTCCGTTTACATTTGCTACTTTATATCCATTCTTTCCTATCACATATTTTTCCAAGTCAAATTGATTCAATTAATAACAAACTACTCTGTTATTGAATTAATATAAGGATTGGCAAAACGTACGTGCTGATTTGTTAGACTGGCACAGATCTTGTAAATCATGTATGTAGCTATCATAAAGCGCGCCCAATAGAGTGTCTATAGAGGAGTAAGATCCTAGCGGTACCATGAGAAGCCTAATAAGATATTTAGTGGGGCGCGCCTGCTTATGGTCTCGTTACCGAATTCAGCTATACAATACAAAGCCAGTATGAGCTCAATCATAACAAGATTAGGTATGCGAAAAAGTCACCTCATCTACTTTACAGTTAATACGGGACAATGAGCATATCTGACAACATCCGATGCAACATCCCCAAGTAGCATACTCTTGAGTTTAGACCTATCTCTAGTTCCAATAAGAATTAATTCTATGTGTTTGTCTTTAGCGTAGCTTACAATAGCATCGGCAATTCTGACAGAAGTAATTATTTCTGTTTTCATTCTTAGAATATTTTCTTTGTTGCTATCTTCATGTATTTTTTCAGCTATTTTGTTGAAATGATCTTTTGCCTGTCTCCTCACTTCCATTATGTGACTTGGAGGATTTACACTAAGCAAATTAACATCAGTTCGTATGACATGAAGAATAACTAATTGTGCGTCATAGTCTTGAGCAATTTTTATTGCATAATCTGCTGCTGCATCTATAGATGTGTTTGGTTCGTGTATGACTAGAAGTATTTTAGAGAATGTTTTTCTCCAATTTAGTTTATGCATTTTGTTACTATTTCATCTATTACAATGGTTTCTAAAAAAGTGATTCGACTTACTCTTCATATTATACTAAAATATAGGAATCGAATAAGCCTTTTGAGTTTCAATTCTCTAGAGTAAATTATAGATCCTAATATAAAAGATCTCACCACTAAATTTATGCAATTTGAAGATTTTCTTACAAATAAAAAAGGAGATCGTCGACATAAACCTTCTATAAATTCATCCTTAGTAAGGATTCTAGGAATTATAAATTCGAAAGGTGGTCAGACAGTTAAGGTTGTGCAGCGATGGGATGACCAAAGACCTGCTATAAACTATCTATTGCGTGATTTTAATAGATGGCCAATAAATGAAAGGCTCGAACAGCCTAGGTATCTAAAAGGGCACAACCCCAACTACAAATTCAGCTAGGAATAATATCTCAAGTGCGTAACTCATAAGTGTAATATCCTGTAAAGCTTCGCGTGGAATAATGTCATACATACATATAAATAAACAATTTCTACAGCTTCGGATATTTGTAATATTGGCATTTATTCTACTAATAATATCATCTTTATTCTCTTCTGGCTTACTTTTTCCTAATATTAAAGCCGTATCAGCACAATCGGAAACCACAACCACAGTACAGCCTTATGAAATTACCACAAGAGGAAATTTACCTTATCCTACTGGTGTACAAGGCAATGGTTATAACAACAAATATCCACTTTTAAATATCCAACAATTATTCAATAATTGTCCAAATGAGATAGCGATTATTGTACATGGGTGGCCGCTAAATGAAACACAGGCCAAAGAAAGATTTGATAGAGTAAAGATGTCCCTTGAACATAATCGGTATTCAATTCCGATAGTAGGTCTTAGTTGGGATTCGAATACAACATGGGCTGATGCAAAAACGATAGCTAATGAAAATGGGCCAAAACTAGCAAAATTTATCTTTGATTACGTGGATACATGCATGCACCAGCATAACAAAGACGTTAGCGTCAGATTAGTTGCACACTCACTTGGCGCAAGAGTAGTGATGAGCACATTAGAGGGCCTAAATAACATTACCGCATGGAATACCAATCACTTTAATATAACCTCTGTACATCTGATGGGATCTGCTGTAGATGACGAAAAAGTATCAAGAAACCCATCTGATACTGGCGATAGTTTTTTGGATGATGACATAGTTTATGGAAAGTTTATACAAAAAGAGGTTGTTCATTTCTTCAATTTGTATGATCGCGAGGATAACATGCTGAAGCCAGCCTTATTTCCTCCGGTTTACTATCCTGCTTTTGAAGGAGATTTGCCCCTGGGATATCAGGGAAAACAAGCCGGAATAGATTCCCCACCATCATCAATATATAGAGATATTAACGTTGAAAATGAAATTCGTAACATAGATGATTCAGATGGAGATCACAAATGCGATTTGCCTAATCCATTTATTCCTGGCAGCTGTACTATAAATGCAGTAGGAGAGAACCATTTAGGATATTTTGGTTTCAGAAGTGCTGTCAATGGTATGTTAATAGATGATGGTGCAATGAATGTGGTTGTCGGCAACTGGAGGAACCCATAAGGGAATTTGTAACTGTGTGACGTGCCAGATTATAATATGTAAATTGGCACTACTCAAATGACCCATTTTATACCATAGATTGTCTGTTTGGTACTATCAAATAAGGGAGAAATCACTACTCCGTTATGCTATTTGGCGACTCCTTTAGTGGCATTTAGAATTAATTGGGCGACTTCATTTGGATGAGATAGAAGCGAAAGATGACTAGAGGGAAGTGAGATAGTAGTAGCATTCATCTGTTTTGCAAATAAACGTTCGACATCAGGAGCTATATTGCGATCGTTTTCAGATACTTGATACCATGTCGGAAGTTGCTTCCAAGCTGGTGGACCAGATTTTTCAGTAAAAATTGACATGTTAATTGGTTTTTGTGTAACGGCCAGGATCTTAGCTTGGGTAGGATCAATATCTGGAAATGAATTATGGAACAAATTTGGGTTAAAGTATGCAAAGCCCCCTCTATCAATTATTAAAGATCCTTTTGGAAACTTGGTGAGGTCAGTGAAGCTACTGACAGATTGGCCTTCTTTAGGAGCTAATGCAGCAATAAAAACAAGACCTTTGACATTGGGATTATTATAAGCAGCGTTTGAGATTACCATTCCACCATATGAGTGCCCTACAAGAATAGTTGGTCCACCCAATAGATCAATTGCACGCTTTACTGTAGCTACGTCATCTGCCAAAGAATGGAGAGGAAGCTGTACTGCTATAACTTTATGTCCTGAGTTTAGTAGAATGGAAATTACTTTACTCCATGAAGATGCATCAGCTCCTGCACCATGAACTAAAACGATATTTATTTTGGTAGCATTTGTTATCTGATCCTTTATCTCATTAGGTTCTGTGGATATTGTTTTGTTCTGCACATTTGCGATACCAGCTTGTGTAGTTAATGAAAGACTTACAATAAGCATCACGGCTAGACAGAGTGCGCCTAAAAGGTTTATCTGACTAGATTTTTCATATTGCATAACCCTTTATTCATTATCTATTCTATTTAAAGCAGGTACCTAACAATAGGTAATCCCAGAATAGATCCTATATTGGAAAGAACATTGTAAAAGCTTGAAATCTACTGTTTAGTTAACGCTGGCTCAGAGATCTGAACCAATATGATTCACCGTGTTTCCATTTGTAACTTTTCATATTCTAGACGTTCGCAATCAATTCATTTATCATCTCTTGCTGCCGTAATACTAATAGCATAAATACTTTATAGCATGTTGTTCAAATGTTCTACTCGTGCTCAAAAATTTAATGGTTGTATAAACAGCAATTAATAAAAGTTAATGCCTTATTATAAATTTATCAGTTATTGACTAATAGTCTTATTTAATCAGGTCTATTCCATACATTATTGAATAATTCGTATGTGTCTCATTTAGCAAGACTATTGTACAATGAATCAGACAAATAACGATGCTGAAACTAAATTACCAAAAAGGACTTCTAATTTTAGAAAGTAAGCGTTGCAATTATGAAATGCTAGAATTCTCCAAATCGTTTTCACAACTGACAAACAATAACAAGATTACATATTGTCAGATTGTCTGTTATTAAGTATTTGTATAATACTACAAAATTGATATTTAGTCAAAAAATTATAATCCACTATAGTGGAATCATGGTATCGATAAGTCTAGCATTGGTAATATATCCATTATTATCTTGAATTAAGAGATCTACTGTATATTGCAATTTATTGAGCAGAAACGTAGTTTGTACGTCCCATGCCTCTCTTTTTGTTTCATTTGGAAAAGGTAAAAATTCTCTAATCTTAAATTGCTGTATGTTGGACCCATAAAGAACTTCGATGACTTTCTTTGCTTTGTCTTCAATATCTTTAGTTAAGCCAGTTTGCATCAATACAGTATATACTTAGTAAGTATAAAAAGGTTGCCTCGAGATCAATATGATATCAAAAGATTTTGTTTCGTAAATTACGCTACACAAATACAGATTAAAACAATATATTTTGTAATCTACATATGATAAATTATTATATATATAAAACTGTTGGCTTCTATACATTGTGTCATCGCAAGAAACGCTTCAACATCTACTTGAAGATGGTGTTAAAATCACTACTGGAAACCAGAGTCGTAGGTATAATCTTTTGGCCGCGAAATTGATTTCTTACCTAATGAAAAACTGTTTGGGACCCAAAGGATTAGAAAAAATGCATATTGATATTTTAGGAGAAGTTACACTAACAAAGGATGGTTCTACATTCCTACGTAAAATAGATGTTGAACATCCTGCCGCCAAAATATTGATAGATGCTTCGAATGCTGTGGATAACGAAGTTGGTGATGGTACGATCTCTGTTGTAGTTTTAGTTGGTGCATTAATCGAAAAAGCAGAGGAGTTATTAAATATTGGAATTTCACCTGCAATTATTATAGATGGCTATAACAAAGGGCTAGATGTCTCTCTTGGTAGATTACAAGAAATAGCACAGAGATACTCTAATTCTAATGATGCTATTATGGAAAGAATTGTTAGTACATGTTTAAAATCAAAAGCAATATATTGGAATGGAANACAATCTAATATGCTTTCGCTTTCAAGGATCGTGGTTGATGCAATAAATTCGGTGACCAATTTTATAGCCTGTGAGATAAATGTTGATGATATAAAAATTGAAGAAAAGCTCGGGAACACCTCCGAAATACAGCTAATCAAGGGAATAGTACTTGACAAAACTATTGATAATTCTGCCATGCCTAAATCTATTGATCATGCCAAAGTCTTACTTATTGATAAAGAGTTAGATTATGAGAGGCCTAAAGGTAATGTGGACATTGAGATCTCTTCTCCAGATCAGATTCAACTATTCCAAAATCATCAGTATCAAACTATACTTAAAAAGGTTAGATGTATAATTGAATCTAAAGCTAATGTGGTAATCTCGAGAAAAGGTATCAGTGATTTTGCCCAAATCCATCTTTTAAGAGCAGGAATTATTTCAATTCGCAGAGTAAAAGAAAATGATCTCCTTTGGCTTCAAAAAGCAACAGGTGCCAAGACCGTAGTAGATTTAGATGATGTTGAAGCAGTAAAATCAAATCTTGGATTAGCTGGAAAGGTATATGAAAAGAAAGTAGGGGAAGATAAAATGGTATTTATAGATGAATGTGATGATCCAAAGTCTGTTACAGTTCTACTTCGGGCTAATTCAAAAAAAATACTCGACGAGTATCACAGATCGATATTAGATGCTATTGCAGTTTCAAAGGACTTTATTATTAGACCATTAGTCGTGGGCGGAGCTGGATCAGTAGAATCAACTCTTGTTTCATATATTAGAGAACGAATAGTAAGAAATCTGAAAGGAAAAGAAAGACTTGTACTTGAAAGATTCGCCGATGCCTTGGAAGAAATTCCTCTTACTATTGCCAAGAATGCCGGAATGAATATCATGGATGTTGCTGTGAGATTACGTACGCTAAGTTCAATGGATAATTCTATTATCAATAGCGCTAGAAAACCCTATTGGTACGGAATCGATGTTTTTAATAGAAATGTGAGAAAAATGTTCTCTGATGCGATTGAACCTATCATAGTTAAAGAGCAAATTATGAAGACCGCAATAGAGGTTACCAACATGTTATTGCGTATAGATGATGTTTTAATCTCAAAACCTGTTATGAATACTCATACTCACTCAGATGGAACAACCCATTCACATGCTGGCGGTAATAAATCACATGATCACTTTGACAAACTAGGAAAAAAGCAGAGACCAATACATCATTATTACTAGGCTATCATGATTTTATCCATATCTGTCTGTAATAGTCTAGCGAGATTTAGTCAAAGTAGATATTTAGTCAAAGTAGATAGGTATAAAATAATGTAGCACAACTATACTTTTTTCATGACTTGCTCATGGAACTTTCCGATTAAATGCCTATGTGTATTATTATTACTATTCATTATCTCCAAAGTGATATGTGTGACCTTTTCCACGATATAGTTTAGGCCTAACAGGTTTGCCTTCTGTCATTCCTTTCTTTGTTAGAGATAATCCTGCTAGTAATTCCACAATTAGTCTGTTTGCCAATCCTGAAGTAATGCCTCCATTGTATGAATTCCCATCACTTACGTCGTAGTTTGGAGCAACTTCCACCAAATCAAATGCAAATTTATCAGGATCAAATGAAGTTGACAGACGTCTCATCAATCTCATGCCTTCTCTTGAAGTTAATCCATTTGGTTCTGGCTCTCCAGTTCCTGGCGCATATGCTGGGTCAAAGGTGTCTATATCCCAGCTAATGTATACCGCATCGACATTGTCATTAGCCCTATCTGCAGCTTCTTTGGCAATCTGATCTATTCCTAGCTCTTCAACATCAAGCATAGTAAACCATTGAAAGTCTTGATCCGCCATCCATTTATATAGGTCTGGTCCTGGCCAATATCCCCGAGGGCCAATCAGAGTATAGTTTTTGCCTTTAAGGCAACCCAGTTCCATAATTCTTCTAATGTGTGCACCATGATCGTACTTGAAGCCACACAAGCCCTGTGGGGCACAGTCAGCATGAGTATCAATATGAATCATACCAATGTTCTTATACTTCTTGGCAAAAGCTCTGACATTTGCGAATGTTATAGAATGATCACCACCAAGCATGACTGGAATTCCGTCTACATCTAAAACCTCTTTGACTTTGTCTGTCATTCTTTTATGCGACTCTACAACATCACCTGGAGATACTACCACATCTCCGTAATCCACTGTTTTAAATACGCCAAATGGATCTACTCCTGTTTCGATATTGAAGTGTTCATATGGTGGTGAAGGAACTGTTGAAGCGGCACGGATGGCTCTGGGTCCATATCGTGCTCCTGGCCTAATTGTTGTACCGAAATCGAACGGCTCGCCTATAACAGCTACGTTTGGCTTCACTTTCTCAAGTTCCTTTTTATTCCTTATCCAAGGTAGTTTAAGGAAAGTTGGGATCCCTACAAAAATTGGTTCATCATTTCCTTTATATGATTCACCATAAAATTCCATTCCCATACTGATCACTATATGTTAATTACTAACTATTTTTTAAATATTGCTATTTATAAAATAACGATACCATTTCGGCCGCCGAACGTTCTAATTTACTAATTTAAAATCATCTTGAAGATAATACCTCATCACCGATTGCACTAATTCCTAATTCATAGGCGTTAGATATATCTTTGATAAACATGACATCATAAGGCTCTGATATTACATCAAAGCTGGTTAATAGCTCATCAGCGATCTGCTTTGCAGATGGTTCAGGTGCTATCTAAGCAACAAAATTCAAAGTGGATAGGACTAAATGATTTACTATATATTTGTTATACGGATTGTGAGTTCTATCCACAAATACGTGATAGAATTTGCTACTGTCTCTATAACTGTCATCGTCTTACATGCTTTAGAAGGATGGTTCTTACATACTCTGCAACTTCAAGTCCATTTTCTACTGCCTTTTTATTAAGCTTATCCCAAATCTGCTTGTCTAGCTTTTTTGTTGGATTAAATACAACTCGTATAGTCATCAAGCCTTTGGGCGCACCACGTTTCACACCGGTATCCGACATGGTCTCCTGTAAATTTCCAGCATCTACAGATGCAACAATTCTTTCTTGAACTAATTTAGGCTTTCTCGCTATGCGAATTGCCTCGTAAGAAGATATTTCGCCAGTCTCTACCTTCGACTGGATATTTTCAGGAAGAGTTAGTATGCTTAACCACTCACTAATTGTACTTTTGGGAAGCCCATATCTTGATGAGACTCCTGATATGCCTGATTTCGTTGAATCGACAAGCTTCTTTACCATTCTTGCTTTTTCAAGCGGTGAAAGATCTTTTCTAATGAGGTTTTCAAATAGGGAGGCTGCTTCTGCTTCTGCTCCCTCAAGTTGTGTTATTACTGCTGGAATTTGTTTTTCTCCTTTTGCATGTAAGGCAAAAAATCTTCTGCGGCCTATAAGTAGCTTGTATCTCTTGCTTTCTCTATCAAATCTAACTACAACTGGCTGAAGAAGATCAAATTTAGACAAATGTTCTTTAATTAATTTGTCATTATTATCTTCGCCAAATGAAAATGCCTTGCGAACGTTTTCTTCAGCTATATCAATCAAATTTACAGGAATAGTTTTAATATTCATTATCAATATATTTAATTATTACATATTTATAAATTTCATGGATAAATATGTAATCATTTTCTCAGTATATTGGTAATTCTTAGCATTAATTGTATTATACGTATGCATATCATATCATAAATGCGTAGTTTACATGATTTCTAACAATGTTTATATCCGCTATCGTTATCTGTGTTTTTGTATGGCGATAGACTTGGAGTTAGATAACAAAGATGCTCTACAAACCAAAGTGCTACTAAAATCTGTATTTCTTTCGTATTATATTTCAATGTATAAGACTATCAACGAAGCAATTGGCTTTAGCAACCAGCATATCACTGTGAACGAAATATATGATTTTATTCAGGACCTTAAATATGAGATGGGAGTTAGTACAATATCTGTGGATAAGAAGGATATTAGTCTTTGTTTCAACTTATTACAGACAATGGGATTGTGTAAGACTCCAGAATACATAAATCACTGCAAGTAAATTTTCGATAATTTTATATATTTTGTATCATTATAGATGTTGATGGATATTTCCGGTGTTGTAGGTATGTTCGCAGCAATTCTTGTCGCGAGTGGTGTCTTAATATTTTTTGGTACAATCGGACTGAAGAATGATAAAACTGAAGAAGATCTTATCAAGGATAGTATGAGTGGTAATGCTGAGGAATAGTATTGTGATCACGAAATGATTAAATAGATGGATTATAGCAGGGTTGTTCTTTTAATATCTTTTAAAGATATAATAATTAGTTAGTAGCATATCCTCGTATGAGGATTAAGTGGCCCCTATTTTTTAGAGAAGACACGCCTAAAATGAAGAATATTGTGTATACGAAGGTTAGTAGAAGAGAAGCGTCTAATAAATGGGTGGAATATGGTGAGGATCTAGCAAACAGCAATAAATTGGAGCAAGCTCTCGAGAGCTTTGATAATGCAATAAGGATAGATCCTCGAAATGATTTGGCATGGGGTGATAAAGGCCTAGTCTTGGATAAATTAACGAGATTGGATGAATCGCTCGTAGCCTTCTCGAATGCGATTAAAATAAATCGTAATAATGCAATTACATGGAATAATAATGGATTGGCTTTGTTGAGATTGAATCGATCTAATGAATCGATTGAATGTTTTGAAGAAGCGATAAAGATTAAGCCTGATTATGCTAAGGCTTGGTATAATAAGGGTAGATGTTTATCAATGATGGGTAAGCTTAGTGAATCGCAGGGGTGTTTAGATCGGGCAAAAAAATTGGATCCTCTTCTATTCACAAAGCTAAGAAGGCTGAAATCGGTGATGTAGTTTTTACAGCGACGTGTTGTGGAGCTGTGTTATAGATAAGTTGAGTGGGTGAAGGGAGGAGTATTAAAGATGTTTGATAAGAAATACGGCTGTGGAACATGCGGCTTAAATTTTAAGGATAGGGAAGATGTCATAATGCATGTACGAGAAATGCACGCTGGAAAGTCTACTCTTTTATGCATAACATGTGACGAGAGCTTTGATTCGGTGTCGGCGTTTAAGTTGCACATGGCTCGTGATCATAGAATATAGTTTGTACAATGCTTGTTCGGCTGTCGAACAAGTGTTAGCTATGTTTATATACTTAGTAAGTATATGAGCCGTATGGTTGAGGTACCGATCAGCTATGGAATTATCGTGATGATTTTTGTAGGTGCGACCGCAGTTGTCGGTGTTATGGCAGTTAAATTTGTCAAAAAAAGCAGCAAGCGATACATAGTTGCTGGTAAAAGCCTTCCATTGTTCTTTATAGGTACGATGTTGGTTTCTGAATCAATCGATGGCAATGCCTCTTTAGGAAATGTATCTCTGACATTTCAGAATGGATTTTGGGCAGGAGGTGCAATTCCATTAGGTCTGACCATTTGTCTTGTATTGACGGGTGTATTTTTTGGAAGAATTTTTAACCGAATGAATATGATAACTTTGGCAGATTTTTATTTTAGGCGGTATGGAAATCTGAGTGAAGTTATGAGTGGAGTATTAATGTCGATAAGCTTTATCATTCTAGTGGCTGGTAATCTTGCAGCTAGTGGATATATCTTATCTGTTGTATTAAATATTCCATTAATATTTGGAATGCTGATCTCTACTGCTGTTGTACTATTATATACTTATTTTGGAGGGTTATTTTCCTGTGCTTATACCGATATATTTCATATATATTTAGCTTTAATTGGATTTTGGTTAGGATTTATTTATTTCATAGGCCCTTGGTCCCCCATACCTGGTGGATTGGAGACGATAGTGGCAAATGTCCCGCAGAACTTTATGAATATGTCCGGACTAACTAATATCCAAAGCGGAGCCCTCATAAACTGGGCAGCTATTTTATCACTAGGCCTAGGTGATATTGTAGCACTTGATTTTATGGAAAGGGTGTTTGCGGCAGATGGCGGACGAACTGCTCAGAAGAGTTGTTTTCTTGCAGCAGGGTTAACGCTGTTAGTATTGATTCCACTCACTATGATAGGTATAATTGGCCATACATTGGAGCCAAAGATTGCAGATCCTTTCACATTATTTCCAATTGTGGCTGTAGAGCATATGCCATTTATCATCGGAATTCTAATGCTAGTAAGTACTGTAAGCTGTGGTATGTCTACTGCCAATGGAGGCACGTTGGCTATCGCAAGTGTATTGTCAAGAAATATGATTCAGAGTAACATTGTAAGGAAGCTTTTGAAAAAGCCAAGCCTCAGTGACCGACAATTGCTGCTAGTAACACGACTGCTCGTGATCCCGATGTTCTTTACGGCATTTGCACTGGGTGCTTTAATTCCGAGGCCTGGCGTGTATTTAATACTTGCTTTTGATATAGTATTCGCAGGTTGTCTTGTTCCATTAGTGTTGGGTACGTACTGGAAAAAGTCAACTCCTGCAGCAGCAGTCGCATCCATAATTGTTGGCTCTACTCTAAGAATGGTATTCTACTTTACTATAACTATCGCTCCACCTACGAGCCCCTTGTTCGTTTATGCGGGTTTAGATACGATGATTCCTCCCTTAGTCTCTCTGATAGTATTTGTCGGCGTAAGCTTGGCTACGCAAAGAAGATCACCTCCTAGATCAGATGTTGTCTATCTTATTCCCAACGATGACGATGTAATAAGTGGAGCTGATGTCTTCGAATGGAGAAATCCAATCGATGTCAGAACTTTAGTTGTCAGATCGGGTAGAAAAGGATCATCTACTTATGATAGTGGGTTTAAGGAAAGCAAAGATGATGAAAGGTGAAGGATTTTGGAAATAGCATCCAAAGATCAACAACAACCTTATCTTACGGAAGTAAAGAAGATACTTATTGCTGTAGATAAATCTGGTTACAAGAACAAAATCGTTGCATATGCCATTACGCTAGCAAAAGCTTTGGATGCTGGAATATATGCAATTCATGTGATCGATGAATCGTCATTTGGTGTAGTTGGTGATATGATGTCCTATTATAGAGGAGGGAAAGTAGACGAATATAAAAAAATTCTCGCAAAACAAGCAGGAGAGCTACTAGATGATGTTAGTTCAGAAATAGGAAGAAGAGTTAACGAAAATATAAAAGTTATAACGAACGTTATTATTGATTCTTCAGTCCCAAATGCCATTATTGGTTATGCAAAGAAAATGGAAATTGATCTTATCATTGTTGGCAGTCAGGGTATGACTGGATTGGAAAAGTTTCTAATGGGTAGTGTTGCAAGTAAAGTTATAATCCATGCTCATTGTCCTGTTCTTGCTATTAGATAAGTAATAGTCTAGTAATGAACCTAATATATTAATAGCATTAATGAGCTAATTTTTATCAAACGTAGATATTTACTTCTTTCTTTGAATTATGATAGAGAAAATTTTAGTATATGTATAATGTTCGACAATAGTGTGCCGGGACAAGGATATTCAACTATTGGGCTAAAGCCTGGAATTTTAACTAGATTGCATAAATCTACTGAGGAATATTATCCGGGTATGTTTCTTCCAAGCGCATTGATAATGATTATGAATGAGATTAAACAAGGCTTTTATTCTGTAGATATGCATAAAATAAAGGTAGACTTCTCCGGAAGATATACATCGCTGACTATAAGATCGGATGTAAAACAGTGGTTAGAAGAAAATTATCAAAACTTAAAGGAGGATTATGAAAGAAAATACAAAGTTGCAAGCTTTACTCAATTCGGAGGTATTTTTATGTTAAATATGTTTGAATCAAAATTTTATGCTCAAAATTATAGAATAAGATTGAAGGAATCTGATTTTCGATGGCTTGTCGAAGAGTATGAAAAACGAAGGCAGGAATATAAAATAAAATATAACGTACAGACTTTTGAACAATTTGCAGATCTATTCCTCAAAGATTTATTTGAACGAATGAATGCAGCAAAAAAGATATTGACATTCTAAATGAAATGAAATTTACCAACTCTTTTAATTTGTATTAGAATAAAAACGTATAAAATTGATTGATAATGATTATAAATATTATATATCTTTGATCTCGTGAAATCTGCTAAATGAGAAAATAATGCGGCTCAGCAAGATTATGATAAAATAATTTATTAGTTAATTTATATTAACTTTTCAATTTTGTTATGATATGGTAAATGAATTTGAAATATTAGGTATTTGTGCTATATTTGGAGCGAACGCTGCTCTTGTGTACTTTGCAAAAAATAAATTTCAATCCCGAATTGAAAAAAGTATGAATATGAAAGAAAATAAGAAGCTTGCAATCACCAAAGCATTGAAATCCAAAGAAAGCTTTTGATGATTCGTACGCTCGAATAGTCGTTCGATTGCATTTTATCTAATTCTGCCGTCCCAGCCATCTATATAATGTTCAGAATAATGTTCAGAATATTCCATTTATTTCATTCATTCATCCTTAGAATTAGAATTAGTTTGTTCATGCAATATTACTGCCTTTATATGACTACATGGAGTTTGAAAAAGTGCAAAGTGTCTGCAAGTACACAACCAGCCTTTATTTATACTCTTATAAGTAGAGTATTTGTTTATTCCTGAAATAACTTCGTAGTCAGAATCGCCTAGATGACCTTTCTTTTTGATTATAGTAAACTTTTTGATCTTGCGTTGTTGGTATTTACTGAAGGTAATGTATTTACTAGTGTCAGCAGTAGCAGTATTCGACGGAGTAGTAGTTGTATTAGCCTCTTCTTCATCATCGCTAACTGACAAACTAATAATAACTAGCTATATGAAATGGGTATAATTAACTATTACATAACTGAATATGATTTTAGATTTATTTTAATTTAATTAAATAACAATCACTACGACAGTTCATTGCGTTTAATTCTTCACTTGAGTGAACTTGAAATTAGCTGTGATGAGATTTTTATGATTTTCACATTTGATTTTAGAACAGCATTTTGTTTTTTTGAAATAAAAGATGGAACATTTTATATGATTTATTGGTGACTCTCTTGTCTTTAATTGGAACGCACTGTTAACTATGATCTGTGGACTTTGCCAGTTTTGTCATATTATGTCCATAGTTCTAGACAGACAGATATTTGATAGTCAAGTACGTCTTACAATCGATTTTCCATTCCCTCGACTTTATTATTGCTA
>AF_2010_repII_A01DRAFT_1000019_pt1 | contig 15286 bp, 13 predicted proteins | sample AmaForrepliIIA01_FD_9192 | JGI IMG/M metagenome (IMG submission 9192) | reverse complement strand
CCATGTTTAATGTCGTACTCTATCTGCTTGGCACAGCTTGAAATAGTACTATATTTTTTAAAGTTGCGCCTTTCAAAAGACGATGCATCAGGAGAGATACCTTTGACATAACGGACGATTACCTTTTCGACATGTTCTAAATGCCAGTCTTTCATAGCAAAGTTATTGGGTTTCAAAATGTGTCTTTCATATTCTACTTACCAAAAAAGGATATTTAAGTTGATATATAGGAGATCGAGACTAGCATTTTACGTCGTCGCCACTAAACATATACTTTATTTCTGATTTATCCATATCACGTAATAAAAGTATATAACATATCCTCACGTATGCGGAGTGTCATGCAACTCGACTACGAGCTATTGGATGATGTGAATCTCAAGATTCTGGACAAGTTAGGCGAAGACTCGTCTACTCCCTTCGTAGAGATCGCCAAACAGATAGGGGTATCAGATGCAACGATACACCTGAGGGTTCGTCGAATGGTTGATGCAGGGATTATCAATAAGTTTACCCTGTCTGTGGATAACGACCGACTGGGATATGACCATCTCGCTTTCATGGGTATCAACACAGACCCGGGTTCAGTAGAGAGGGTAATCAGCGATCTCTGCTTCGTAGATGAGGTTTTAGAAGTACATGAAATGCATGGCACATTTGACCTAATGCTAAAGATCCGTGCCAAGAATTTAGAACAGATGAGAGATATCGTCGAGAACAAAATTCGTATACTACCTCATATACTTGAGACCGAGTTAATGCCGGTGTTAAAGTCAAGGAAAGAGGAACAAATAGTTTCACTAAAAAAGGATATCGCTTCTAAAGAGGAGTCAATAGCTCTTCGTTGACTCACGCGAATCCTAGACATACAGACACTGTTCTAACAATTGGCAAAATACTACCATCGTGAGACTAAGTAATGAAGTATAATGGAAAGGGAGGATCCTGCTTTCGCAAATCTTAGAAACGAACGATCGGTTTTGGTGCATGATAGCTGAAGCAACGATCGATAATCCAAGTTAAAGGTATTCGCAAGCAGCTAAGAGAGCTATCTTCATAATATGGTGAATTATGTCTATGGAGGAAATCCTCCACTATTTCAATATTCTGCGTGTTGATACCTTTTTGGGCTGCGTTTTAGCTTTTGGCTGCGTCACTCCCGCACATCAGAGTTTAAATTAACAAGACGGATATAGGCATGGAAGTACGAGTGTAAATTTTCTTGTCGAGTTAATTTCCTTAATTATCGTTTGAGAATCAGATTCAATCAAAGAACCGAGGCTCAGTAATAACCTTCCAGTGATCTAGTACGATAATAATTTTTTGGGGGCTTTTAATCGACGTTATCGTTAATTGATTTGAGCCACTACACATCAGAGTACATCGAAAATTCGTGCGGATGCGGCCTTACTGCTACTTCGTTGTGTCGAGTTAATTTCCTTAATTATCGTTTTGAGAATCAGATTCAATCAAAGAACCGAGGCTCAGTAATAACCTTCCAGTGATCTAGTACGATAATAATTTTTTGGGGGCTTTTAATCGACGTTATCGTTAATTGATTTGAGCCACTACACATCAGAGTACATCGAAAATTCGTGCGGATGCGGCCTTACTGCTACTTCGTTGTGTTCTTTCATCTCATGCTCAATTATACTATCGATGGCATCGTCACCGAAAACAGGTGCTAGAAATTTCCTGTCGCTGTCCAGCTCCTCGTATGCTTCTCGCAAACTGGCAGGAAGTTGTCTAATCCCTAGTTCCCTGCGTCTCTGCGGTGTCATTTTGAATATGTCTTCGTCGACAGGATCGCCTAATGGCCTCTTCTTCGCGATGCCATCTAACCCCGCAGCGACGATAGCTGAAAACGCGAAGTAGGGATTGCAAGAAGGATCCGGTGCTCTGAACTCTAGCCTTTTCAATTTCGCAAATTTTCGCCCTTTAAAATGTGCAGGAATTCTGATTATTGCCGATCTATTCCCCCTACTCCAAGCTACGTATACAGGCGCCTCATAACCTGGCACTAGTCTTCTGTACGAGTTAGTAGTCGGTGCTACAATGGCGGCTAATGCATAAGCGTGGTCTATTATGCCTCCGCCAAAATAACGAGCAGTTTCAGACATTTCTGCGTAGTCGTCTGCGGCATCAAAGAATAGGTTGTTCTGCTTGTCCCAAAGACTCACATTTACATGCATTCCAGATCCGTTATCCAGTGCTATCGGCTTTGGCATCATTGTGGCAATCATATTATACTTCTTTGCGACATTTTTGACGATATACTTGTAGCTTTGCACCGAGTCGGCAGCATTAACAAGTGTGTCATACCGGATATCGATTTCGCATTGACCTGCCGTTGCGACTTCGTGATGATGAGTATCACAGATAATACCAAAATGGTTGCTCATAATATCTACACATTCATTTCGATAATGCATAAGGGTATCACCTGGGGCGCTCGGAAGATAACCTTCTTTCAGTCTTAAAAAATATCCCCCACCTTCTGAAGACCAAGGAGCTTCCCTAGAACTTACATTATAGCTCTGGCCGTGGTACGGCGTCATTGTGTCCACCTCTAGCTTGTCAAAGACAAAAAATTCGATTTCCGGCCCCCAAAATGAACATTCGTACCCTTTCGTTCTGACATATTTGTCGGCCTTGGTCGCGATGCCCCTTGGATCACGAGGAAACGAGGTCCGCTGTGAACCGCCACTTAGGATATCACAAATTAATCTTGCCGTAGAATCCTGTTGATTCCATGGAATTATAGCGTAAGTCGAAGGGTCAGGCCTCAATATTAAATCAGATTCATGAATTTCCGTGAAACCTCGGATAGATGAACCATCGAGTTTTGGAAGGCCATCTTCAAAATCATCTCTGTTAAACATGTTGGACGACATAGTTGTATGATGAAATCTCCCCGTGAGACCTGTAAACTGCAAATCAATAAACTTGATGCCGTCTTTTTTTAACTTCCCCATAACCTCCTCACTCGAAAAGGACAATTGCTCAATTTTGCCGTTGACTACTTTATAGGGCAATTACAGGATCTCTTATGATAGCAGTTAATGTCATAATTAAGCTTTCAAGTAAACTATGAATAACAATTAGTGGGGATACTACACCAAGAACGCGATCTTGCATGCTTAACAAGACTTTTGGCGGTATGCGTCTACGAGATTTTTTGTAATATTGTATTCTAGTAAATGACTAAATCATCGCTAATCAAAATTCGCGAGGAGAAAGCGCCATCAAGTTTGCCAAATGGACGTTGGATCTGACGTCCATATTCGGTGAACCCGGCAGCCTACACTATAAAACATAAAGCAGTACGATGAGACATACTAATCTTAAATTTTATCTATTTTCGTACCAAACCTTTCGATGATGGCTACGATGCACTTTGTACCCTTATTCAATAAATCAATTCTTGCAAATTCATTAGGTGAATGAATTCGAGAATATATGTGAGTGCTTCCTACAGACACGCATGGAGCTCCCAGCATTTTAGTGAAGTAATACATAGGACCAGTTCCGGCCGACGAGACACTCGTAACCGGCTCTACTCCGAAACTGTCAGCAGCCGCATCCTCGACCTGCTTCACAAAGGGTTCATCTATTGGTGTCCTAAATGCCGGTTCCCCGTGGATAAATTTTATTTTAATGTCATTCGCAAAACCACGACTACGTAGGTGATTCGTGAGTCTCTCCAGCTGCAACTGAGGGTCCATATCCGGCACTAACCGAAAATCGAGCTTGGCTGAAGCAGTGGCAGGGAGAACTGTTTTCGCTCCCTCACCAAGATAGCCCCCTGCAATGCCAGAGATATTGCAGGTAGGATTACCCGCTAAGGCCTTCCTTGCCTCAATTCCACTTGCACTGTTAATGAATCCTCGACACCGTACTGCCTCATTAGTTCAAGTTCATCAAACGGTTCATTAGAAAGAAGAGTTAGTTCACCAGGGGTAAAATCTTTTACCTCTTTGTACCAATCGTTGATCAAAATTTTTCCATCGCTGCTCCTTAAAGTGTTTAGCGCTTGAAGCAATCGCCATGCAGGATTTTGGATCAGAACTGCCCAGCTGGAATGAACATCTCGTAATGGGCCACTCGCAAATAACTCTACATACAAAAGCCCTTTCATCCCCAGGCTTACTATTGGTCTATCGTCTTCGTTGACGTATCCAAATTCCCAAATTACTCCATCGGCTGCGAGTTTCTGTCTGTATTTAGAAAGATATTTTCTTATATTCGGACTGCCAACTTCTTCTTCGCCTTCTACAATGAATTTTATATTGCATGGAACATCTCCTGTGCTTTTGAGAAAACATTCCACGGCTTTAATTCGAGTCATTAGCTCGCCTTTATCATCAGCGGAACCCCGACCGTAGATGTAGTTACTCTCAACCTTGGCACTAAATGGCTCATTATCCCAGAATTCTAAAGGCTCTTCGGGCTGAACATCGTAATGGTTATAAAACAAAATAGTCTTTCCGTCCGGATTGGCTTTCGATTTGACTTCACCGTATACAACCGGAGCTGCAGCCTCTTCATCCTGATTTTCTTCAGCACTAGAGATATTGAGAAGTTCTGACTTTATCCCTGCTGTGGTCATAACCTGCGACACCAAGTCAGCGCATTCACTCAACCCCTGCCTTCTTGCCGAGATACTAGCCTGCCTGATCAAAGATTGAAGATCAGAAATGAGGCTATTCATTTCAGAGTCGACCGCAGCATTTAAAGTCGGTTTCAACAATGCGAAATCCTATAAAGACAACCCGAGTATTTTCTAAGTTTTGTGTCTCGAACATTGATTTTGGAAAAATGCATACTCTGTCCTCTTAGAAGGAACATTCATTTATAACTATCCTGTCGTTTTTTATTTTGTAAATGCCCTCTGAATCACAGGCTTCGCCGTCATCATTAACATCATCATCATTGTCTATTGATGAGAAACGTATCTTTCTTAACCCCCAATCCGTTGCCGTTATCGGTGCTTCTGAGAAGCCAGGCGTTGGAAAGGCAATATTTTCTAATATTGTAAACGGGTACAAGGGAAAAATCTATCCGATCAACCCCTCTAGCCCGACGGTATTGGGCAATAAAGCTTACAAATCTGTCATCGATGTTCCGGAAGATATTGATCTAGCCGTAGTTGCGACTCCTAACAGAATTGTGCCTGCCGTAATGGATGAGATAGGAAAGAAAAAGATCAAAGGTGCGATTATTGTGACCGCTGGTTTCAAAGAAGTAGATGAAGAAGGTGCAAGGTTAGAAAAACAAATCGGAGCAATTGCTAAAAGTTACGGAACGAGAATCATAGGTCCAAACTGTTTAGGGATTATGAGTTTATCCGAAGGCAACACCATGAACTTAACATTCTTGAAGACTACCCCAAACTATGGTAGAATCGCCCTTGTTTCTCAAAGCGGTGCAATCTGCGCCGCGACAGTAGAAGATGCAATCCCTCAAGGAATCGGCTTTTCAAAAGTGATAAGCATGGGCAACAAAGTGGATATGGATGAAAATGATATTCTTGAATTAATTGCAGATGACGTTGAAACTAGGGTTATAGTGATGTATCTTGAAGATATTCACGACGGAAGAAAATTCATGGAAATTGCAAAGAGGATCACACTGAAAAACAAGAAACCTATTATAGTCTTGAAAGCGGGTCGAACTCCTGAGGGGGCGAAGGCGGCTGTCTCTCATACAGGCGCACTCATGGGTTCAGACGAAATTTATGACGCCGTGTTTGCTCAGTCCGGCGTGATAAGAGTAGATAACATGCAAGACCTTTTCGAGTTGTCCACTGCACTTTCGGAACAGCCCATTCCTCCTGACCGAGGCGGGGTTGTTATAGTGTCTAACGCCGGCGGCCCAGCTATTATCTCGACTGATGCGTGTTCAAAATATGGCCTGGAAATGGCGGACATAAGTTCCTCCCGTGACAAAATTGCCAAAGTTATACCACCGCACGGATCGGCTAGAAATCCCGTCGACATAGTCGGCGATGCTGATTTTAGACGCTTCGAGAGAGTACTTGTTGAAGTAATTTCGAATCCTAATGTAGGATCCATAGTTACGATGTGCACGCCCTCGGCTACCCTAGATTATGACGATTTGGCGAGGACAATAGTGAAAACATCCGAAGGCAGCGGTAAGACAATGATTGCTGCATTGATGGGACTCGCAGAAGGTACCAAGAATAAGGAAATATTATCAGAGGGAAGCATTCCACACTTTATGTATGCTGAATCCGCGATAAAGTCTCTGGAAGTGATGTACCGCTTTAGAGATTGGATAAAGCGACCAGCTACTAGACTGACGAATTTTAATGTAGACAAGAAAAAGGCGAGGACAATATTTGATAGCGTGCGCAAGAGTGGCAGAAGGAACTTAATAGAAGAGGAAGGCTATGATGTTTTAGCTGCATATGGTTTCCCCGTCCCTAAATCATTCCTTGCAGATAGCGAAGACAGGTGTGTAGCGGCCTCTAATACTATAGGTTATCCTATTGTATTGAAGATATCATCTCAAGATATTGTTCATAAATCTGACGCCGGAGGAGTTAGAGTAGGACTTCTAAATGAAGAACAAGTTCGGTCAGCTTTCAACGCCATAATCGATAATGCGAAAAGTTACAATCCTGCCGCTATAATTAAAGGGGTCCTAGTCCAAGAGATGGTGACAACGGGCAAAGAAACGATATTAGGCGCTAAGCATGATCCAATATTTGGACCACTCATAATGTTTGGTCTAGGGGGCATATACGTTGAAATTCTTAAAGATGTAGTTTTTCGACTGGCACCCATAGATCAACACGATGCGCGTCAGATGGTTAACTCGATCAAAACTATCAAACTGTTAAAAGGAGTAAGGGGAGAGAAACCCTCTGATCTTGAAGCGCTCATAGACAGCCTGCAGCGACTTTCTNAACTAGTAACTGATTTCCCTGAAATCGAGGAATTTGATATAAATCCTCTCATGGTGTTGGAAGAAGGCAGAGGTGTACGAACGGCGGATGTAAGAATCAGCCTGAAGACCTAATCCAATTTCGCCCCACATTCTTCACAAAAAACCGCATTCTGTTCGTTCTGGTTGCCGCAGGAAGGACAGATGGAATGCTTGGGCACGCTGACACCTGCGGCTTTTTGATCTAGGAGTACTATGTCACCGATTTTCGAAATGTTATTCCACAAAACCTCCTCCGCTTTTTCACCGTCAGAACTCTCTTTTGCTATTTTTACGCTGACTTGCATGTTTCCTTCAGATGACTTGCGCAGACCTATTTCACGAACTCTGCCAAACAGCATAGCATCTGTATCGTAAGCCATCATGCCCACCAACGATTGTATCGGAATGAATCCCCACTGCTGCGAGATTGACGTGTTCGTTGTCGAAGAGGTTTTTGAAGTTGTAGGCGCAGGCGTATCGGCTTTTTCTCCTTTTTCCATAACCACTTCAGGATGAATAGTACCCGGGGAAGTGTTTTGGCTTACCAATAATTGATCCCTCGAGTTGAGAGTCTCCGCTACTACCGTAGGAGAGTTGAATTTTCGATACTGAGCTATAGTATTCTTGCATGCTTTGCACTTGTACTCGCCTTTTTCAATTAAAGTGACTCCTTCCCCAACATCTTCATTTGGTTCCTCATAATCGATCCCGGGAGAACCTAAAAATTCATTTTCGCATTTGTTACAATAATACTTAGAAAACCGGTCCTCACTCAATCTTCCTACTCCTGCAAGAAACAGATCTGGTCCCCCGAGGTTTCCTTTCCTTTGTTCCTCGTCACTCACCTTCGCAATAACAAATCCACCAGACCCCCGCAACTTTTTTTCAGACAAGTTGTTGCCTTCAATCATCATTTTATGTATATTTTCTATAACTGAGAGCCGTATTAGTATTTCGCATATTTACCGTCACCATTATTATACTCCTCTTACTAAATAGTGATCGCTTCATACAGAGATGTGGTTCTTAAATGAAGTCAGCCGTTCTTCATGAATTTCTAGTCATTGATGATCTTAGCGCCGTATACCTTATATCTGTGTGGTTCCATATGTAAAGAAAGAGCAAAAGACACACACGGCGGATCAGTTAAGTGAATGACTATTACTTCTCGTGTCTTCCGTGACTTTTGTATTAGCGCAAATGAGAGAGACAAGAATTTGAAAACCTTCAAGGAACTAGGGATAGGTGTGGAATTCGTCAGAGCTCTAGAGGATAACGGTTTCGACATACCTTTTCCTATCCAAGAGACAGCCATACCATCAATTTTAAAAGGTGTCGATGTTATAGGCCAAGCGCACACAGGAACAGGTAAGACAGCAGCTTTTTCGCTACCGATACTAAGTAGATTGAAGCGCAAGGGTCCACTACAGGCAATGATAATAGTGCCTACACGCGAATTGGCTGTTCAAGTAACAACTGAAATCAATAAGTTTGCAAAATATACCGATATCAGGACCATAGCAGTTTATGGCGGACAAAGTATCGGCCTACAGCAAGATCTGTTGAAGAGAGGAGTCCAAATAATTGTCGCAACGCCGGGGAGATTGATCGATCACCTAAAGCGAGGCTCTATTCAACTCGATGATGTGCGGTATGTAGTTCTTGACGAAGCCGACAGAATGTTGGATATGGGCTTCATCGATGATATTAGATTTATTTTGTTCTATGTAAACGAAACAAGGCAGACATGTCTTTTCTCTGCTACCATGCCACCTGAAATTCTGCGACTAGCTCAAGACTATATGAAAGAACCTTTGGAGATAAGGTTAAACGAGGAGGAGCTGAGCCTAGACACAATCGATCAGTCATATTTGATTGTCCATGAAAAGGAGAAATTTAAGTATCTGTGTAACTTCATAAAGGATCGAGATCGAAAACAGACTATAGTCTTCGCTGCCACGAAACAAAGGGCCCAGAGGCTCGCGGTCGAGCTGAAGGAAACAGGATTCAAAGCATTGACAATTCATGGCGACCTTTCACAAAAGCAAAGAGATATTGCAATGTACAGGTTTAAGAAGGGAAACGAAGACATTTTGGTTGCCACAGACATCGCAGCGAGAGGAATAGATATTCCTGCTGTAGGTCACGTGATAAACTACGATATCCCGGAGGATCCTTTAATATACTTCCATCGAATTGGAAGGACTGCAAGGGCTGGAGGAACGGGAAGAGCCATCTCACTGGTTTCTCAGGACAGAGTTGATAATTTCGGCAGAATACTCAATCAAACCCGACAACCCATTCGTAAACTAAACGATGAGATGGGTATTGCAGTTCCTGTTGTTAAGCAGCGGCAGCAGCTGCATCGGGGATATCATAACAATAGTTATCATATGAGACAAAGCTATGGAGGAAGAGGTTCTTACCGGCGAAGTATTGGATACAGTAGAAGGTACGCCGATCGAAGATACATGAGCGGCAGGGGGAATGCCCATCGCGCCGGTGATTCAGGGCCGTGGGGTAAGCGAACGAGGTTTCAGAAGATAAAGTAATGAACACCCAGACCAAGGACACTCATGTAGCATTTGCGTAATTGGTCTACGCAATTGGACCAGGGCAAAGGGTTAGTTCTGTCGTTCTCCTAAAGAATGCTTAGGGGTAATTTAGTCAACAGTATGAACTTCAAGCCATCAAGCGAGTATAATTCTTAAATGTAGTGAAAAAATTCACTGTATCGCTAAATATATATCCAAAAATTGTAATAGATACTTATGTACATGCGTTCGACCGAGTATGAAGATTCGTTTGTTAAGATCGCAGGCCTAATCGGCGGAGAGGAATATCTTAAGGTTGCCCGTGGACTTCTAAACACAAATGATGCAACGGATGAAGAGATTGCGAGTGTTACCGGTCTGAGAATTAACATCATAAGAAAAGTTCTTTACGATATGTTTGGAAAAGCTCTAATCACAGGAATAAGAGTGAAGGATGAAAAAAAGGGCTGGTTTGTTTATCGATGGAGAGCAAAAAGAGATCAGGTAGACAGTTTTATTGATAATCAAAAGAAAAAGGTTCTCGACAGATTACAGAAGCGTTTGGAATATGAAGAGTCTTCCGAGTTTTACCATTGTGGAAACAAAGACTGTCCGCGCGTTAAGTTTGACTCGGCCGTAGAATTGTTCTTTAAATGTACAACCTGCAAAGGACCACTTAATATGGTTGACAACGGACGGGTAAAAGATGCGCTTCGGTACAAAATAGAACAAATAAGTGCCGAGATGTCTTCAAGCAGGCCATAGGGTTTTCAGTTCATTAATGTGCGGCAGCATGCCCTGATGATCCGAAGCTAATTTCATATGCAATTAGGCTAAGGCAGCCATGTGGTATGCAACATAATCAAGGAATAACACAAAAGAGTATTGCAGACATCCTCACAGGAACTTGTCCGCAGGCAATCACGAGAAGCATCTGTGTTACTGTCAAAGGGTTCAGACCTTGTAAAAAAGTACCAACTCACCATCGTCTTGTTGCACTACTTTGTTCAACTTCAAATTGATCGCTTCTGAAATTTTTTTGTATCCCTCTCCCTCGACCAGTGTAGTTGCTGACCTTCCACCGACCAATTTAGGGGATATCGTAACGATGAGCTCCTCAACAATTCCCAACTTGAACAGTGACCAATTCAGCTCTCCTCCGCCTTCTGCAAGGATCTTTCTGAACCCCATTTTTTCCAGAAGTAGAATTGCTTCTCTGAGATTAACTGACCTCTTTCCAGCTGTGATTGTTATTGCGCCCATACTTCGAATTTTTTGGATATTATATGTAGATGCACGTTCTGACACCACTATTATTGTGGTAACCCTAGAAGCGGTCCTCAAAATCTTTGAATTTATGGGTATTCTGCCTTCGCTATCAACAATTATTCTTGCAGGATCTTCTGTTCTTTGCGTTTGATTAGTCGCACCGTTAGCAAGGGATCATCTACAATGACTGTCGAAATTCCTACTAGTATTCCGTCAACGGAAGCGCGTAATTTGTGGACTCGCCTCAAGTCTTGCCTAGAAGAAATTTTTGCATTTCCACAAATCGTCGCGATTTTGCCATCGACTGTCATAGCAGCATTAATCATTATTCGCAACTTCGAATTGTGCCCCATCGACAAACCTTCCGTTTATCATTACCGCCTTCATCGAATCCTGGTTAGCTCTATGAACTATCGAGGCGAATGGATTATGCATCGGGTACAGATCCGCATGGCTCTTGTCGATGAATATCAGATCTGCTTCTCTACCACGCTCAATACAGCCTCTATTGATTCCAAGAATTTCAGCGCCATTTACTGTAGCCATTTTTAGGATATCCTTAGCATCAAGAAAAACATGTTCAACAGACCTGGAGGCCTTCCAGATGTAATCTAGTTCCCGCAATATATCTGGGGGGTTCAACATCACATTGTCACTGCCTATGCCAATGACGCAACCTAGCTCCAACATCTTTGCAACTTTTGGAATACCTGCCCCCACTATCCCGTTGGCCCTGGGACAGATAACAATTCCTATCCTGTTTCTTGATGCTATCGAAATTTCTTGTTCTGTGGCACGAGTCATATGAATAAGAATATCAGGCCGCAAATATTGGACTATTCTTGCTACTTCTGTCTTGCCGGTCTGTGATTTTGAGAATTCAACTGTTCCTTCAGATTCGGCGGCATGAATCGCAGTTAACAGCCTCTTTTTTTTCTTATCATGACTAGTCAGAATACTGTTTCTCGTTGTAATTAAGTCCCTATATTGCTGAAGTGATTCATCAGTATTCTCATTTGCTCCGCTAATTCCCAAACCATCGCATGTCTGTAAAACATGTGAAGCATTTCGCAGTACACCAGCCGGAAGCCTTTGTGCCCCCGCGCCGAGCATCTTGGCCGAAATATTACGGTCCGTACTGCCTACATTTGAACTCCTATCGAAATAGTACTCAACTCGACCAAATAATACACACTTAATCGGTAAGCCTGAAATTGCATTTTTGAGCAATGTGATCCCTTCAACGCCCCCTTCACGGAAATCTGCGAAGGTAGTTATTCCTTTTTTCATCATTGACAAAGCAGAACTTCTGATAAATGTTTTTAGATGATCTGGTTTGCTCCTTTGTAGTATTCTCTCTTTCGCTCCGTAGAGCGGATGAACTCTCGCATCTAGTCCAGAGTCCACCGCCACATCTTTTCCAAATGAATCGCCTACGTGGGTGTGAGCGTTGATTAGACCAGGGGCTATTAGAAATCCTTCTGCATCTATTATTGTGCCATCCCGGGACCCCCCTTCGGTACTGGTACTGTAAGTACCGCCTTTTGCTTGCTGAATTAGACCATCTCTACCGATCTTTAGGTAGCCGCGCGAAACAAATGTTAAATCTTTGCCAAGAAGCAGACTAGCATTCTTAAGTACTATAGACATTTCAATTCATAAACCGGGATGAGCCTCCCCTCGCGTCGAAGATCTCTTATGGTATCGAGTGCCTTCGTAGCAGCGAGGGCAGCCTTTCTGCCAGTTTTCCCAGTCCCTATCCCACACTTTAAATTGATCCCGATGTCCTGAGTAACTTTCTCTAAAGTTTCCTTCACATCCCGTTTTGTAGCACCACTCGATACAACCATAAAGTTGTCTCCACCTAGAAAGAAGGTCAGTGATTCTTTCTTAAGAAATTCTTCGGAAAGCCTAGAATAAATCTTGACGACAATAGATGTAATTTCATAAGGAGAAAGTCTAGAGCACATATCCGAAGAGTCATTCATGTCGATATGCATTAATTGCACTAACTGATCGTCTTGCGAAATCAAATCACGTGATGATAGGCGTAGTTTTTCAGTCTCGTATATCTCTGGTCGATTTGAGATCGATTTTCGCTTTTTTCGGACTTCGTATGCGTCCAAACTCGCTTGATACGGGGTCACGCCTATCCCAATGGCCATAGAAAGTCTAAAGCTCCTGTACAGGGTAGAAAGCTCATCCTTGATCACTAAGTGATCCGCATGTGAGAGCCCGTTACTTATCACAAAATACTCGTCGAATCTATTCGAATAAACAATACATTCCTTGGCAGCGAATAACCGCTGCAAATCATAATACAATTTCGCCTGAACCATCTGCAACTGAGTTTCCCTGTCGGATCCGAGGGTAAGGGTCCATGAGCCGTACTCTTCGATTCTAACGAGTGTAAGTTGTATCGTCAATGTATTACCTTCATCTTACCTTGGACCTTCGATTTTTTTGCTTTGATTTTCTGAATCTTTATTGCCATATCGACTGCACTGTCTACTGCCCGTATTGGAACTACATCGATGCGCTCTCTTGCTTGGTCAAAAGTCATATTAGGGCCGCTAATCCCAAGAGCAACTGGCTTCCCATGATTAAGTGACAAATCGGCAATAAGCCTGGCCGCATTTCCTGCGACTATTTCATCATGGCTAGTCTCCCCCTTAATCACTGCTCCGAGGGTAACGACGGCGTCCACATCCTTTTTTCTCAGAAGCTCCCGGACTGCCAATGGCATTTCGAAGGAACCAGGAATATAGCAAACATAGGTGATGATCGCATGTATTTTCTTCGCATGCTTCTTTGCGATATCGAGCATTGGGATGGTGATGTCGTCGTTAAACTCCGAAACTACCACTCCTATTCTGATTTTATGCAAAGATAAAATTATGGCACCTTAGTTCATATCTTGGTATAAATCTTTTATTAGTTCGCTCGATTCTACTAGAGGAATATTATTCTTGCTTGCATATCTTCTTCCTCTATCTATCGAAAGTGCCCTTCCAGTAGAGCTATCCAACATTTCACAAATTACTGCAGCAGGCACCAAACCTGCTATTTTCGTGAGGTAAACACAAAGTTCAGTGTGCCCTGTTCTCTCGTATAGCAAGCCTTTGGATGCGATCAAGATCGGCACATGGCCGGGAGCACGAAAATCATTGGAAAATTTTTCGACACCTGCTGAGTCGATCTTTCTGCAAACCTCAGCCATCTTTGCGATTGTCAGGGCCCTGTCAAAATCGGTGATGCCGGTAAATGTTTCTCGATGGTTAACCGAAATGGAAAAACTAGGTCTGTCACCGTAAGGCGTTTTCCCAGAGGTTAGTTTCTTAAACATGGGATTGATTCTTGATAGACCACGTAAGATATCATGCATATAGACCAATCCTAATTTCACTGCGATTTCGTTTGAGACTGCTAAGCATATTAACCCCCCTGCGATTGTTCTGAATGCAGCAATATGGCTAGGATTAATGTGCTCGGCAGGCAAGACCATATCGATCTCGTTTTCTCGGCCTTCATCGTCGTGAACAAAAACGAATCTTCCTTCTCTCAACGCAGTTATGGCCCCTCCAACGGAATCCAAATGGGTAATATGTTACCAGAATCGATTATATAGTTTACTAAATGAGGCGTAGTTACTATTTTATTGGTAGATTGCGCGTCACATATTTGCCGATAATATCTGTTTCCACGTTGACTCTGTCTCCGACTACTTTTAATCCTAAAGTTGTTACGGCAAGAGTGTATGGGATCAAGGCCACCGAGATTATCGTGCCTTGAATATCTACCACTGTAAGACTTACTCCGTCAATCCCTATTGATCCCTTCGATACAATCGAACAAATAAGCTTTCGGTCACGAATTCTTATCCGTAGCTCAGTTTCCCCTCGAGCTTTTATAACCTTCGTAATTACGCCCACCCCGTCTACATGGCCCAGTAGGAAGTGTCCTTCCAGTCTCTCTCCCACTTTCAAGCTCTTCTCTATGTTTACCGCATCTCCAGCTTTTAACGAACCGAGACAAGTACGATTCATGGTCTCATCTATAATCTCAAAATCGACAGTCTTCGATATTCTAGTAACTGTCAGACATGCACCGTTTATACACAGGCTATCACCAATTTTTAGATCCTCCGTGACTTTTTTTCTGAGGGTTAAGCGTAATCTGCTATTAGCTGACCTATCGTTCCTTTTGACATGACGGATTGATTTAACCTCTGCTAGACCTTGTATAATACCTGTGAACAACGCTTAGGATTACGACGAAGCTTCGCTCGAAGCCGGTTAAAAAATATACCGTCTAACAAACAACAACAGAATTAACGTGAATAAAAACTTCAAGACATTTATTACCCAACTTAGTACGGTGTTGCCTTACTATCCCCACCCAATTATGTTAAAGTTGTGTCAAATAAAGTAACCGGCAGTTAGAAGAAGATCATAAAAATATCAATCATAGGCAATCTCCAAAATCGCTTTGGCTTGCTTGTAATGCACTGCGTCTATCATTTTACCCTCTAC
>AF_2010_repII_A01DRAFT_1000018_pt1 | contig 15309 bp, 9 predicted proteins | sample AmaForrepliIIA01_FD_9192 | JGI IMG/M metagenome (IMG submission 9192) | reverse complement strand
CTCCTTGCGCATGATTGCCTGCCGATGCAGCTATGACACCGTATTTGAGTTGTTCCTCCGCGAGGTCGTTAAGCTTAACGGACGCTCCTCTTACTTTGAACGAACCCGTTTTTTGAAACGATTCGAGTTTAAGAAAAACGTTTGTACCTACTAACTTAGAAAAGGTGTCAGACCGTTGCAATGGTGTTTTTCTCACAGTTTTCCTTAACACTTCCCGTGCCTTGAGTATGTCTTCAATGGAAGGCCAGCCGGATTGAATATGCTTAAAACTCATCTTAACCCTACATGCCTTCTATGTTTAAACTTTTGTAAGAACAGTCAGAGCAGCGACAACGATGTACATATTTCTGGATAAGAGTGGAGGTATTTAAGTCCCATGCATGTTTGACATGTACATGGTCTTCTATCATTTTATTTTTGTCGTAATTCTGCAATTAGTTTATTAATCATTTTCTGCTGGTCTAAGATTAAAATCAAAAACAAGCTCTGCTGAGAGACTCTTGCCCTTATTATTCACGCAATCAAAGAATTCGCTGTTTTTTTGTTGTATTCCATACGTTATAGTCCTTTCCAGTACTTCTTTATGAGATTCAAGCCTTCACGATACCTTTCTACATAGGCAGCGTCTTGCAAATCCTGATATTTTTCCCACGTAATTTTTTCGTTACTTAGGACATTGCCATTTCTTTTCTTTGTCGTCCCACATCATGGCTTCACAGTCTATCCAATGTTTTAACTTTCCTGACTCTCTATGGTCTACCAAGTTACTCCAAGATCGGGAATTATGGGAGAACACCTTGCCAGCAAAGGTGATCCGCTGCTACCAAAAATCGCTATGAAGCCAGACGTATCTTGTTAATACAATCCTTTTAGAGAAATATAGATGAGTACACAATAGCAAGGATAATAATAGAAGACTTGCTATCTAAAATCATTACACGTTGTCATCATCGTCTTATAAGGGGAAAATTCAGATACCCGGGGCTGCTCGAGCGGGATTGTCCCTACTTATTCTGGGAGCAACATTTGTGGGCATAGGAAGCTACACCCATAGAGGCGGATTTTCGCTATACGGACTAGTTATTGCTGTTGTAGGATTCTCATTGTATATGGCCTCATCGCTTATTGTTGCTAGGAGAAAAAAGAGGGGTTCGAGTGCAAGCCGGAACACCTAGAACGAAGAGACGATTTTGGGGCTAATGATGGTGCGATTTACGCTTCTTACTTATCACTTATGTAGATTGCGGGCTTGAATGGCCTAGCAAATCTTGCTTTCGATTGCGGGTCGTATCTTGAGAGATCTTTATCGTCCTCTGAATACACCAATATCTCTACTTGATCATTTCCACTCTCCAAAGATAATAATCCTCTGGCATCCTCTATCGAATATTTTTCATCGAAGTTGTTATCCTGAAGTCGTAGTCGCCTATCTCTTGTTTCAATCGGTTCGGATAGAATATCTTCTATCATTTTTCGCACCAGGTTAGAATAACTGCCTGCTTTCGATGTCTCGGGATCCCTAATCAGTTGTTTCATGATGTCTCCGAAGTTGGTATTACTTTCCAATATTACACTCGTTAGAATTTTGTTATAGACTTTTGATTTCCAGCGCGCTGCAACATAAAATGATATCCGCCTTGGATTAATCCCAGTTAGTCTGACTATCTTGTGAAGGTCAAGAACGAGCCCCATAATTAGTTGCTCAGATTCTTCGGCAATTATATCCTTCTTATCTTCTTCCACTACAGGCCAACCTGCAAAAATTATCGACCTCGATGAATCATTAATTTTCTCCCATACTTCTTCGCTAATGAAGGGGGCAATAGGGGCTAGCATCCTGATTCTGGTGGTCAGAAATGCCCATAGAGTATAGTACGTGGAAGAAGACTCTCGTTTTTTGGCATTTACTCGTTTAATATACCATCGTAAATCCTGGTCTAGCAAGTAGATAATGATATGCACGGCCTCTCTCACGCGCAAATTATCCATTGAAACCGTAGCACCCGCGATACTGCGCTGAAGTCTGCTGAGAAGCCATCGGTCTTCCAGTTCATCAGTTTTTGCTTTGTTTCTTTGCAGTCGGGACATGGAATATTCCGAAGATTTCATTGTAGTATCGTATATATCCTGTAACTTAGAGCGAATTCCTTTGACTGAATCGAATGAAAAATCGGCATCTTGTAAGAGCTCTGCAGAACCAAGCAGGGCCACGCGAATCGCATCGGCACCATGTTCTTTGATTGCTGCGCGAAGAGGAATAATATTCCTCAACGATTTTGACATTTTCTTACCTTCCATCATAACGGATCCGTTTACAACGATTTGTTTCGGCCAGTACTCTCTTTCAAAAATGGCGACGTGGCCGAAAATAAAGAACGATAGGTGATTTGAGACGAGATCTCTTCCAGAATGTCTTGAATCGACTGGATAAAAATAGGAAAATTCCGTCCTTAACTCCTTAAGTAATCCCGCTGTGACACCGCATTCCGAGGCGACGATATCTACATCCCCTTTACCTAGAAAAACATAATCAAACATCGAGTCTTTTAGATTGTCATCGTCAGGAATTGAATTGTTGTTCGCATATTTTGCCAATATGTAGTATACCATGTAAATAACTGAATCTGACAGGCTTTCAATAACCCAACCTTCATCCCACGGCAGCTTGGTGCCCAAGCCGCTTTTTCTTGAGCAAGCCCTCTCCCTCAGCCAATCTATGACATGGTTAAATTCTTGCCTGATCTCAGTTGGGAGTATTTCCATATTGTCAAGGCATTCATGTGCTAAATGCTTCCATTGCGGATCACCATAGTTCAGAAACCACTGATCGTCTAACAGTCTAACAACACAAGTGGTGCCGCATCTGCATACGACAGGCTTATTATTGAATTCGAATAGCTTATCACCGTGACCGCTTTTGAGAATTTCACCTTTTATTAGTTCTTTCGATCTGGTAACCGGCATACCAGAGTACTTCCCCGCATTTTGAAGCATCGCACCCTTGTAAAATTCCTTCGAGTATAATTCGTTAGTTGCGTCAATCAATCGTGGGTCTGTTTGATCCCTTATGTTGAATTTGCTTATTACCTCTTTAGCGGGTAGTACGTCTGCCCCCGAATCATCACCTGATTCAATTACTTTAATTGGCATTACTCCAGCGAACTTCATACCAAATTCCGCTTGGAGAGAAATATTATTTTTCAGATCTTCAAGTGCTTGATAATCATATGGTGCATGAGCCGGAACAGACATCACTAATCCAGTTCCATCTTCAGGCTCTACAAAAAACCCTGGGTAGATTGGTACCGTAGTACTATTGATGGGGTTTTGAGCCATTTTTCCAATCATCTCTTTGCCTTTCACGTGTGACTCTATTGTCAATTTATGCCCCAGATTCTCTAATTTTGCAGCTCCCTCACTGCTTACGATCCATCTTTCATTTTTGTTATTCAGATAAATCTTGACGTATGTTACATTGGGGTTAATCCATAGATTAGTAACCCCGTAAACAGTTTCGGGTCTCGATGTTGCTGTGGGAACAATATTTCCGTCGTTTAATCTGAACTTAATTAGGGTGAGTTCATTGAAGGCAGGTTCAATATCACCTATAGTGTCATGCTGACTAACCGGGTTCTGATCATTGGGGCACCAGCCGACGAGATGCGAACCCTGTATTACTAATCCTTTTTTCTGAAGTGTCCTAAACTGCCAAGATATGAATTTTGAATAGATTTTGTCTATGGTAGTAAACTCTCTCCTCCAGTCTATCGAGAATCCCATCTCTTTCATGCCTAGTTTGATCTCATTGTGAAAGTAGCGCGCGATTTTTGTAGGATCGACAAAGCTTGCTATCTCGTTATACGGAACCCGATAAATTTCTCTGAAGGTCGTCCATAGATCTTTATCTTGAGAGGCGACTCTTCGTGACATAGCAAGAATAGGCGTACCTGTATAATGGAAACCCATAGGGAACAAGACGTTATAACCCTTCATCCTCATATACCGTGCATGTACATCGGCAAGAGTGTAGGTCCTGCCATGCCCGACGTGTTGAGGAGAATTTGGATAAGGGTATGCGACAGTTATAAAATATTTCTTCCTTGAAGAATCTGGATCTGAATGGAAAATCTTTTGCCGTTCCCATTTCTCACGCCACTTTAATTCAATTCTATTCCAATTTACTGATGGCTCCTCCACAGAGCTTTTGTTGCGCTCAGTATTTTTTTTAATCTTATCATTTTCACTATTACGGATGCTAGCCATCGATTAATTAACCTAAATACCCGATTTTCGAATTAACTCTTCTAGTGATAGTAAAGCGAGCTTCGTCTTGCCTTTAAATTTCCCTCCGCCCTGTCCGAACCTATCATCACCTCCACCAGAGCCTCCTAACTGAACTGAAACGTGCTTTGCAATACTGCCAGCCTTTACTTTGTGTCGTGCTTTCTCACCAACAAATACAATTACGCGGATCCCGTCGCCTTTAGATATTAATGCCACGTAAATCAGATAAGGATTCATCTCAATTGACTTCTCCCCCACAGAGATATGATATTCTTCATCTAGTTCGTCATCGAATACGTGATATAGCTTGATACCAGCCGGGAAGAGGAGTTTTGCTTCCTCAGAGATTGATCTTGCTACTGAAGGAGTGACTTTCCGAAGAAGAATTTTTGCCTTCTTTTTTACCGCTTCTGCCTCATCCATGCTCTTTAGAAAGGATTCTACAATCTTTTCTTTGCTAGAGCCTAAAAACTGGGCAATTGTGGCAAGCTGGTTTTCTTGGTTTTGGATATATTTCATCGCAGCCTCGCCTGCCACAAACTCTAATCTAACAATGCCGTCCTGTATCCTCTCAGACTTTGTGATTTTTATAAGCCCTATTTGACCAGTCATCGTCATATGCGTTCCGCCGCATGCTTCGATATCCCAATTTTCGATATTCACTATTCTGATGTTCGCTGTCGGAGCCGCGCCGCCTTGATAAATCCTAAAGCTGAAATTTCGTTCAGCATCTATGCGATCGTAGATTTTGACTCTAACCGGTAAATTTTGTCTAATAACACTGTTGGCAGTTTTTTCGATTCTTTCCATTTGCTCTCCAGTTATGGAGGAATGGTGAGTAATATCTAGTCGGGCATAGTTTTCCTCCTTGTACGCAGAATTCTGCCACACCCACGAGCCAAGGTTAACCCTGGCTGAGGAGTTAAGAACATGTGTTGCCGTATGGTGTTTAGAAATTAATTCTCTCCTCCGGTCATTTACTGTTCCAAGAACGGTTTTGCCTTCCATATTACTAGCATCATGTAGCTTGTGTAGCACAATGTCGGCATGTTTCACGACTTCAAGTACCTTACCTCCGTCAAGTTCTCCTGTGTCGGGCTCTTGTCCGCCGCCACGGGGGTAGAATGCAGTCTGATCCAGGACGACCAATTTGTCGTTTATTACCTTTAGAACCTTTGCTGTAAATACCCTTGTAGAGCTGTCTTCGTAGTATAATAACCTAGTTGGCGGAAGACCGTCTAAGTCGTATGTTGGCTTTTGAGCTTGAGCCGCTATCTGATTCATATGAAGTTCAGAAAGCCTAGTATAGAAGGCAGAGGGGATACTGTTTAAAGCTCCTACATCGACCAAAAAGTCCGGTGTAACCCCATCAGATTCATAAAGCCGTATAAGTTCGTCCACGGTCAAGTACCTGCCAGTGCTTTTAATCGACTCCGCAATCGTTTCCATTCTTTCTTTGGCTCCCATATATCTACTAGATTCGATCTGAAGAATTGTCTTCACATCTTCTCTATGTTCCTCAAGTTCCGGATACATACTCTTTAGGTAGTCGATATGCATATCAGCTATATCCTCGATCTTTAACTTCCAGCTCCATCGTTCCAAAATTGAAAGCACTCTGCGTAGAATCACTCTGAGATTATAGCCACCTCCAACATTTGAGGGGATTGCACCATCAGAGATGGCAAATAACAAGGTACGAGTGTGATCTGCTATCGTGTATATTGCCTCGTACGGCGTAGTCATCTTTAGAAGCAGGTCACGTGAGACGCGTAATTCCTTAGCTATGATGGACTTCAGCGCTTGAATGTCGCCACCCATATTCTCAAGTCTTGTTGAAACTGCCGAAAAATACTTTGACAGAATTTCTGGACTTTCAGCGGTTCCGGAGGCGGCAACCAACTTTTCAACAACCGGGCCAAAGGAACATTCATAACTTGTCGGTGTCCCAGTTGTTATCCAAGAAAACCGTTCAAGTCCTGCTCCCATGTCAATAATCCTATTGGGCATCGATCTATAATCGTTCTCGTTTCCTTCGTACTCGGTGAATACCGCGTTGCCTAATTCAAGTCCGCGTACAAAATACTCCAAAGAGTAACCGAAAGCCCCTGCGCCCATCCAGACATCTTCCACAAAGGTGATCTCATCTTTTTTTATGCCGAGCCCGTTGGAGAGCATCTTAAAGTCCAATTCAATGCACCTATCTTTCCAATAACCACCAGGCGCATCTGCGTTACTAACTTGCCCAATCATGCAAAAGCTTGTGTAATGTCTGCCGCTTAGGCCGACATTTTCAATATCGTTAAAGCGCAAACACACTTGTGGAATAAGGAGGGGATTCTCCGGTAGCTCAAAAACTACCTTGTTTCCAATTACTCTTTGGAAGTCCACAATAGATGCAATTGTAAAAAACAAATCATCACGCCATCTGCAGACCACAGGATATCGTCTGAGTATTGCATGTGCGTTGGATCGGAAGTACCCCTCTATTTCCCTCCAAGCACTAATGTAATCGAGACGTTTGTTCGTCGGAGGATTACCTATGAAATCATAATACTCGTGGTCAGGACACACCAGCCTTTCCGCCAAGCTCCAAAAGAACTTGCCGCATGTATTACATCTGTGTCGTTTGAAGCCTAACTCATCAAATAAAGACACTTTGTAATATCTATCAGGATTTGATGAAAAGAAGGAGGTGAGTTGTTCCTTTCCCAACGCTTGCTAACCGTAGCAATAAACACTATTAATGTTTTTATTGTCCTGTGGNTAAACATTCTAATAATTTAATTATCGATTTGGTTGCCGAGTGTAAACAGTCAAGACTATTATTGTGAAAGACTTAAAACAAGTCCTTCTAGATTAAATTGAGATCAAAAGTGAAAGTATCTGTTCTGGGCGCCGCAAAAGAAGTAGGTCGTTCGGCGTTCCTTGTAAGTGCTGATGGTACAAACATCTTAATGGATTATGGTATACTATTGAAAAGGCAACCTATCTTCCCTATGCATGTTAGACCAAAAGATGTTAACGCCGTTGTGATTACTCATGCACATCTAGATCACTCCGGGTTTGTCCCGTCCCTATTCTTGTCAGAGTCAGTATCGGTGCAAGCGCTCGGAACCCTTCCTACTTTTGAGCTATCGCAATTATTAATAGAAGATTTGATAAAAATATCAGGGTTCTACTTACCCTTCGAATATATCGATATCTTAACAATGATGAACCACTCCACAGCCTTGCAGTATAGGGAAACACGCGCTATAAACGATGTCAAAGTAACTTTACACGAGTCTGGCCATGTGTTGGGGGGGGCATCAATCGTTGTAGAACACGACCATAAACGAATATTCTATACTGGAGACATTAATACAAGAGGTTCAAAGATACTCAGACCAGCCGATCTGGACTTTGGCGAAGTTGACCTGATGATAATAGAGAGTACTTATTCTCAGACTGAGCAAGTACCACGAGACCAGGCTGAATCGGAACTAATGGAGTTCGCCTACGAGGTACTCGAGAGAAAGGGAACTTTGTTTATCCCCGCCTTCTCTGTTGAGAGGGCGCAGGAAATTGCATCGGTACTAAAATCTCATCATTTTCGACATAAGGTTGTAATGGATGGAATGGCACTCAAAGCAAATCAAATCATGATGAGACATCCTACCTTCCTCAAAGATGCCGAGATGTTCAAGCGAGCGATAACTGAGGCAGAATGGATAAGTGGATGGAGTAGACGAAAGGCCGTTGTTAAGGAACCCTGTGTTATCATATCTCCTGCTGGGATGCTCGTTGGAGGTTCAGCTATATTCTACCTCCAAGAAATTGCTAGGAGTGAGAAGAACGGCATCGCGATTGTGTCATACCAGGGCGAAGGCACACCAGGTAGGACACTGCTAGAGAGGAAGGAAGTCACCTTCGACGGTAGAACGAGAAAATGCCTCGCCGATGTGAAACGACTCGAATTTTCCGGACACAACAGCAGAACCGAATTATTCGAAATTCTAGAAAAAATAAGAGGCAACCCAAAGGTGCTTACCGTCCATGGAGACGGGCCTTCATGTACTAAGTTTGCGGAGGAAATTAAAACAAAATATGGATTCGAATCTAAAGCTCCGGACGCCGGAGAACTTTTTAGAATATGACTTAACTCTATGCCCTTGATTGACATATCCAGTCGCCATGAAGCCACCACTAGATGTCAAATCAGGAAAGTGCGTCTACAATTGCTATCAACTATGTTGTCTATGGTATACGCCAATGCAAAGNGTTCGATGNATTCAGACCACATGGGTATGTTGAGCCGATATTATACACGATTATCGACCCGATTTCTGCATTATGTATTTAGAGAGTCTCTGATTCTCGCGATTCCCTCGTACTGTTGTTAATTTCTGGCACATGGAACGATGATTATTATATATGATCCTCACATGTCAGTTCGTCATACTAGACCTTTTGGTTTACGGCAGCGATTGAGAGGTAGGGGTTATATTGCTATATTACTTGATTTGCCTTATCAGAATTGATAATCAAGAACAGTGATCCATACAAGATGAAGAAATGCGTATCCTGTAAGAACGTAATAACACTAAATCAAAGATACTTTGTCTATCCCTTATCTTTGCAACAGATGTGTCTTTCTTGTGCTGAAAAAGAAATCCCAAATATAATCGAAAATTTAAATAAAGACTTATGCAAAATAAGTGAAGAAAAAGAAAAAAAAGTTCAATAAGGCCTGCGATAGATTCTAACTCGGGGCAATGTCGCTTCAACCATATTCATCTTGTGGTGAATGTTATGTTAACCCTCACATTAGCGTGAATAGTGGTCAAACATTTCTTTGGGAACAGATAGGTAACTCTTGGTATGGGATATATGCAGATCACATCCTAAAATTTAATGCTCCAACTAAAGATTATGGTGGAGACATTTACAATAACCCTGATAATGGGATCCAATTCTCTTCATATCCTGAAATGCCGGGATGGCAGGAAAGAATTTTCAGGTTTGACGACGAGATGGAAAAAATCATATCGGCTCTTTCAGGTGACAGTCTGGTGTATAAGGCCATAAGAAAATATCCAGGGCTACGTTTGATGCGACAGGATCCGCATCAGTGCATTTTTTCTTTCATCTGTGCTAGCAATAGCAATATATCGATGATTCGTAGAATGCTTAAAAATCTTTCAAAGAAATTTGGTCCTAGTATAGAATTCGACGGGAGGGAATTTCATACCTTCCCTTCTGCCGAGAGTTTCGATAAAGCGACGATTAACGAGTTGACTTCCTGTGGTGTCGGGTATCGAGCGAAGGCAATTAAAGCTGTTGCAGAGGATATCATTTCAGGGAACCTCGAGCTAGAGAATTTAGCTCGTCTTGGCTACCGCGAATCGAAAGCAGAGCTAACAAAAGTATACGGTATCGGCAACAAGATTGCTGACTGTGTTTTATTATTCTCGATGGAGAAGGTCGATGCCTTCCCAATAGATGTTTGGATCTTGAGAGCACTTTCGCGATACTATTCAAGGCTTTTAGATAGAGATGGGCAAGGATCTAAAATGACTGAGAAGATATCCCAGACCCGTTACGAAGTTCTTTCAGCCCGTATGAGGAATTATTTTGGCAAATATTCTGGATATGCTCAACAATACATATATTACTACATGCGCGAGACCGCTGGTAAAAAATGGTGAACATGATGAGTTTTGGAAATATTCCGACGATCTGAAAATCGCGTAAACGTTTCCTAAGTAAACTCGAAAAAGCTTGAAAAATTTCGGGAGAACAAGAATATATATTCCGTGAGATCCTCTCTCGCAGCTTTAATGTTGAGATGCAATTTTCTATCCTCACGATCACCGAAGTTGTATATGATGGTTGAAGACTGACTTCTTACCTATTAGTATCATGATCATCGAAGGGTAGATTCGTTGGTTTGAAATCATTTCAACTTTTTCGCAAACGCTCTGTAAATGTACAAAGCGTCTTCTTGGTCTTTTGCGCCGACTATTGTAGCAGCACCACTTGTGAGAAAACTGATCGATAACCTGTCAGACTCAGTACTTGTTGCAGTTATACCAAACCTGCCTCTGATTTTGACATGATAGCCCAGCGACTCGGCATTATTCACGATCTCAGCTACATTGATTGGCTTAATTAGTTGGGACGGCGGCGTAACGGTGTACGTCCTCCTTCCTCGCTCTCTTCCACAAATCTCTTCAATTATCAGCTGATCCTCTCGAAATGCAACGTCCTTTTTCTTAGTATCTTTTCTTGGTCCGCAAGAAGTGCACTGCTCATGTCTAACCACCCGGATCTTCTCGAGTGACAGCTCAGTCAGATCCATGTACAGCAACTTGTTTACAAGTCTAGGTTGTTCTCCTGTGAGAATCTTGATTGCCTCAGAGACCTGAATGCCCGATACTAAATAAAGTATAGCAGGGTGAACACCTTCCGTACTACATGTAGGCATATCCTCTTCGGCCAAGGCTGGGAATATACAACGCAAGCATGCAGATTGATTCGGCAAAATAGTACAGACTGACCCTAACATTCCCAGTGCTCCTGCGTAGATCAGTGGAATATTATACTTGATACAAGCATCATTGATGGAATATCTTGCTTCGACACTATCAAGCGCATCAATTATAATATCCATTCCCTTAACTATGCTTTCAGCAGTATATTTCGTGATCGAAAGCGGTATGGCCTCGATTTCGACATCAGGGTTCATTTTTTTCAGGCGCTCCGCAGCCACTTCAACCTTCACTTTTCCGATATCCTCTTCATTGTAGAGATGTTGTCTATGCAAGTTAGAAATCTCTACAACGTCGCGATCGACTATTCTCAGTTTGCCAATTCCCATTGCTGATAATTGCATAACGACAGGGTTTCCTATCCCTCCTACCCCGACGACGCACACTTTAGCAACTCGCAGTCTTTCCATTCCGCCGAATCCAATTTCTTCGAGCATTATTTGTCTTGAGTATCGCTGCATATCTTCACTGGTCATCTCCGCCCCTCCAGCTACTGCAGGCAATATGTACAGGGAATCCCCATCTTTGAGTAATGTCGACATGCCTTCACTGCTGAACCGTATATTCCTGCCATTAATGTAAATATTTATTAGAGCACGCGGCCTACCATTCAAATCAAAAACTCTACGTTTAAAATCCTCTCCGAGTGTATCGGAGACTCTCGCAAATGCTTCGCGCAGGTCACGAGCCTCCAACGAAATTTTCTTCTCTCCCGTTCCCTTATTGAGTACTGACGGGATGACGAACTCAATAAAAGCCATTTTGAGTGTTTATATTCACCATTTCAAGTTCAGTATATAGTTACCTGATCATTGCCGAAACTGTTTGCACGTCGGGCTTTACTACGCTAAGTTTTGGAAGCACCGCTGCGATCGCTTCTGTAGCTTTGAGGCCATTTCCTGTGACATAGCAAACCACTTTTTCGTCTCTATCGATTCTGCCTTCTTCAACGAGCTTTTGAAGTACTGCTACTGATACTCCACCGGCAGGTTCTGTGAATACGCCTTCCGTCCGAGCCAGCATTACTATGGCATCGATAATTTCGTCATTAGTAGCCTCTTCTGCAATTCCGTTATACTGCATTAATCTTTTGAGGACATACAATCCGTCTCCTGGGTCGCCTATCGCAAGACTTTTTGCAATTGTTTCAGGTTTCTCAACTGGTATTACTTCATCACTTTTTTTCTTGAAGGCATGAACTATTGGAGCGCAGCCATGTGGCTGAGCAGCCGTGATTCTTAGATTTGCGACACTCTCAATTAACCCAAGTTTGTGTAACTCTTCAAATCCCTTGCAAATAGCATTTAACATCGCTCCGCTTCCAACAGGAATTATTAAGTTGTCTGGGACCTCCCAATCCATCTGCTCAGCAACCTCGTAGGCGAGGGTCTTTGAACCTTCAACATAATATGGTCTCATATTTATATTGACTATGCCAATACCCCTTGAGTCGCCGATTACTGATGCAACCCTGTTGGCATCATCATAAGTTCCATCTACTGCTACATATTCAGCACCGTATGCGAGTGCTTGCGCGATCTTAATCTTTTCGATATCAGAGGGGGCAAAAATGTAGCAAGGCAGCCCCGCCTTCGCAGCATGAGCTGCAGTTGCAGACGCTAGGTTACCGGTAGACGCGCAGCCTACTGCTTTTAATTTAGTCTCGTTTGCCCTTGAAACAGCTATCCCAGCTGGCCTATCCTTGAACGAAAATGTTGGATTTACAGAATCATTTTTGATAAATAGGTTCTTCATGTGTCCTATTTCTGTTCCAAGCCTATCAGCTCGTTGTAGCGGAGTAAGACCTGCACTTAAACTCACAATACTGTCTTTATCGGCGATAGGCAGTAGTTCGAAATAGCGCCAGTAATTTTTCTCTCTTGATGCGAAGGTGTCTTTTTTTATCCCAGATGGGAACTCGTAAACTACATCAAGTGGCCCGAAGCATTCTTCACATATATACCTAAATCCTGCTTCATATTCGCTCCTGCATTCTCTACATTCTAACGATCGTATATTGCCCATGTTTTTATCTCTGCTATCTCTGAGTGCAGTAGATAAGTTTGGCTGAGCACAATTTTAGTATTACTATACTTTTTGAAAAAAAAATCATTGCTAATAAATCCTAACTTCATACCTAATTTTTGATCTTAACTCATTTTTATCTCAAATCTTATTAACATTTGTCGAGGTTCGCTGGATTTTTTCCAGTCTCGAGTCTACTATGAAAGCATGAATGATTTCCTGTATGACACGCAGGTTTTTCAGAATCAACCAAATACAATAGTGCGTCAGAATCACAATCCACCAGTATTTCTTTGACAGCCTGTATATTTCCTGACTCCTCGCCTTTCAGCCATAATTTATTGCGCGAGGTGCTCCAAAACCAGGCGTTTCCGGTTCTTAGAGTATTGTCGAGGGCTTCTCTCGTCGAGTAGGCAAGCATGAGGATGTCCTTTGTTTTTCTGTCCTGAAGTACAACAGGGATCAGACCGTTCCTTTTTGTGAAATCTACGTCAGTCAGCGACTTTGTGTTCATATGCTGTTAGTTCCGTCTTCCAGTATTAAAAATGATCCAGAAGTAACTCCTTGGTTTATACTTGGTCCCTGACAGAACTGAATGCATTAGAAGCACGACAATTTCTGTAAAAAACCCGAACCAGCTTTAAGTTCCAATCGCAGTGTAGCAGATCAGCAATAGATTTCGCGGATANGGTTTAGCTACATATTATAGCTACTGCTCCTTTCTTATCCAATATCATACTATGATGAAGATGGTTTGGGATACCGCAGATGCTGCAGTCGCAGTATCAGACCGATGCGCGATAAACCAAGATGAGATCCTTCATATCGGATTTGATGACACTGACTCGATCTCCGGAAAATGCACGACACACCTAGCATTTAAGATTACGGCCCACTTACTGAAGAACCATTCACAATTCCTGGATTACCCATTATTGGTTAGACTAAATCCCAATGTTCCATTGAAGACACGTGGCAATGGAGCAATATGTCTACGAGTACGGGTACGAGACCATGAAAGAGTAATTCAAGATAGCAAGCAACTGATCGAAGAAGGATCAGCCATAGGGATGGGCGCGAATCCTGCTGTTGCATTTCTTGAGGGAGGACCAGTCCCGGAGAATTTAAGAGAATTCGGGAGGCTTGCCATGTTTGACATATTAAGTAAGCAAAAGGCAGAAAATATTGCACAACAAAATTGCATTCGGTATTTCACTTTTGGAAAAGGTCACGGCTTGGTTGGATCGTTAGCTGCGATCGGTAATCTATTGGATGGAGATCATACGTTTGAGGCCATCGCATACAGAGGTTGCGATAATTATGGGACGTCTAGAAGGATAAATGCCCCAAGAGTGATTAAATATGACAATATCACTTTTCCGCATACCTTTAATAACTATGATAATAACCATGACCGTGTATTAATTGCCCCACACGGACCTGACCCAGTCTTATGTGGAATAAGAGGAGAAAATCCTGAAGTCGTAGTCTCTTCACTAGATTGGTTACAGCCGGATGAGTTTTTGGAGGGGTATATGGTGTTTCGTTCAAATCAAGGGACAAATATGCATTTGCAAAATGAACTCAATCTGTCAAGAATCAGAGTTTACACATCCGGTTACGTGCGCTGTAAAGTCATTACAAAACCGGAAACCATACGAGGAGGACACGTATTTTTCGAAATCGAAGACTCAGCCAATTACTCTTGCCTGGCCGCGGTTTACGAACCAACGGGTCTGACTAAAATCGCTTCACAAATGGAAATAGGAGATATCATAGAGATAGGATGTGGCACAAAAGGAGCTGCGGGTGTCGGTCAGCGATTATTGAATGTGGAATACATCTCTATAGTGAAAACCGTGAATGTATATGATTTGTCTAATCCACTTTGCAAGTATTGTTCAAAGCGAATGAAGTCAGAAGGGAAAGATAAAGGATTTGAATGTGCCAGCTGTAGGTACAAAGACGGCAAGGCCAAAAAAATCGCTTCGCTGAAAAACCGATACGTTCTACCTGGACTATATGTTCCATCACCAAAATCCCATCGACATCTGACTAAGCCGATCCATAGGTACGGTGTGGTCAAATCACAAGGCTTTAGAAAATCGAAATTATTCACAAGGTGGTTTTTCTCCAGTACTGAAAAATTGGTAGCGGGGGGTTGATTTGAACATGCGGCCATATCCCGAAAGCAAATATGGAAACCGCTCTGCGGGTTATGAGCCCGCCGGGATCACCTCGCCTCTATCTTTTCAAGGATCTGGCTTCCCCACCCCGCTGGCAGCTTCCTCTGCAAAGGTATAGTATATCTCTGTTTGCATTTCAATTATTTTGTTTCGCGGCGAATTAGTTCTCTGCTCCCCGTAAGCAGAATAATTAAATTTGGACCAATATTTTAAATTTCGAATTAGACGGTAGAGTTGTTTGCTAGAATCAGGTTTCTGTTTTTATTCTAATTAATGCTGCA
>AF_2010_repII_A01DRAFT_1000017_pt1 | contig 15358 bp, 16 predicted proteins | sample AmaForrepliIIA01_FD_9192 | JGI IMG/M metagenome (IMG submission 9192) | reverse complement strand
GTATCTTTTCCGACGTCGCGGATCGATGCCGGCCTGCGACATTTTGTCGATTCGTCGCCAGTTTGTCCCAGCGCAAAGAACGCCGGCCCGGCTCGGCTATCGTGCATCCGGAAAGATCCTGTCTTCAATAATGGAGGGCACGATGTCTGGGCGCGCAGCCGACGTGTCGCGTTATCCAAGGTTCGAACTCGTCCTGTACGCGGTCGCGGGATGGATCGACAAATTTCGCATGATGAATCGGATACGCGACGAATTAGGGAAATGCAGTCCGGAAGAAGCAAGGCAGATAGCGAAGGACCTGGGCATCGCGGTTGAAGATCTTCGCCGCCTTGTCAGGAAAGGGTCCGTTGCGGCGGATGCCTTGCCGAAAATGCTGTCGGCACTTTCCGTGGACGCACGAGCGCTGGAGGACGCCGATCCCGCGGTTATGCGGGACCTGCAGCGAACGTGCGTGTTTTGCGATCACAAAAGCCTGTGCCGACGCGAGCTCGCCGAGGGCACTGCCGCTCAGCATTTCCGTCAGTTCTGCCCCAACGCTCATACATTCGACGCGTTGTTCAAAGCCTGAAGTCGATGGCGCGGCAGCGCCTGCAGAAGCCGCTTCGTGAACATCGAAACGCGGTCTGAAAAATTTCACTCATCGTTCTATTGGCGACCGTTCACCGCGCACGCGCGCATCGTGAAGGGGCGCCTGCGGCATTTTGTCGAACCGCCGCGGGTTTGCTGCGGCGCAAAGAACGCCCTCCCCGACCGCCTATCGTGCGCTCGAAAAAACCGGAAAGGGGGATTGCCATGAGAGTCGCGAGAAACAGAAACGATCGTGTGATGGTAGGTATGGGCTCTGCGCTGGCAGGCCTCGCTGTCGCCGTAGTTTTAACGTCAGCACTGTTCGACCCAGAGTTCGCAGAACTGTGCTCTGCAGCACGACTCTTCGGCAACAGCGCATCCGCTGCGGAAGAGCCAAGCAAACCGCGCATGTACCATGCGCAACCCGCAAACGGCCCGGTGCCACTGGCACACAAGGTCAGCAAAATCGTAAAGACGGATGACCCGATATCGATTGTGCGGGATCCGACCGACCTTCCGGCACCGATCGGTAGCCGCGGGCCCCGGCGCGTCAGGGTCGATCTTGAAACCGTCGAGGTCACTGGCAAGCTCGCGGACGGTGCAACGTACCGTTACTGGACCTTCAATCAGAAGGTTCCGGGACCGTTCATCCGCGTACGTGTCGGCGATACGGTGGAAGTGCATCTCAAGAATCATGACGACAGCACCATGATGCACAACGTCGATTTCCATGCCGTCACGGGACCCGGAGGCGGCGCCAAGGCAACCGACGCAGCGCCCGGTGAATCGCGCGGCTTCGAGTTCACCGCTATCAATCCCGGATTGTTCGTTTATCACTGCGCGGTACCGATGGCGGCACAGCACATCGCCAACGGAATGTACGGCATGATTCTGGTCGAACCCGAAGGCGGTCTGTCCAAAGTCGATCACGAATTCTATGTCATGCAGGGCGAGATCTACACCGAGCAGAAACTCGGCAGCAAAGGCGGGCTCACCGAGAGCTACGACAAACTCCTGGCTGAACGGCCGGAATATTTCGTGTTCAATGGTGCCGCGCTTGCGCTTGCCAAGGAAAAACCGCTCAAGGCCAAGGCCGGTGAAACCGTTCGCATCTTCTTCGGCGTCGGCGGCCCGAACTATACGTCATCTTTCCATGTCATCGGTGAGGTGTTCAATCGCGTGTACAACCTCGGTTCGCTGACCACTGCGCCGATGCGAGACGTGCAGACCACTACAGTGCCGCCAGGCGGCGCGACTGTCGTGGACCTCACGCTTGAAGTGCCGGGAAAGTTCATGCTGGTCGATCACGCGCTCAGCCGTGTCGAGCGGGGCCTTGCCGGCGTTCTGGAAGTCACTGGCCCCGACAATCCGGACGTCTACAAGGACTACGATCCAGAGAAGTCCGCAAAGTCGATGTCGCACTGACTTGTTAATCTCAAGGCCCCAATGCCGGCCTCTCAACAAGAGGCCGGCCATCCTTTCATAGGAAATAATGTGAGCTAATATGCGTGCACCCGCCCTACTGCCGCTCAACACACGGGATTATGGCGTGACGCTCAGGCTCGACCATTCGCTGATTTCCGATTTGCCCGTGTTCGCCGGACTATCCTCCGAAGAACTCGACACCATACTAGCTCGCGCCCATGCACGACATTATGCAAAGGGGGCGACCGTCTTCTCTCAGAATGAATCGGCGCATTCCTTCTTCCTGTTACTGCATGGGCGCTTGCGCGTCACTCAATTGACCCCCCATGGCGAACAGATCGTGGTGCGATTCGTTAGCCCCGGCGATTTGTTCGGCGTGGCGATGGCCATCGGCCGCGACACCTATCCCGGAACCGCTATTGCGGTCGTAGATAGCCTGGCGCTGTTGTGGCCCTCAACAACTTGGCCGCCGCTGATGGGCCAGCACCCCATGCTCGCCGGCAATGCAATGCGCATGATCGGCGGCCGCCTGCAGGAGGCGCATCAGCGATTGCGGGAAATCTCGACGGAAGACGCCGAACGGCGCATCGCCCATGCGGTCCTCAAATTGGCCGATGAGGCGGGCCAGAAATCGCCGGCCGGCACGTTGATCGATTTTCCGTTGAGCCGTCAGGACATTGCCGAGATGACAGCAACGACTTTGCATACGGTCAGTCGGATCATAAGCGCTTGGGAAGCGGCAGGCATTATCGAAGGCGGCCGGCAGCGGATCGCGGTCCGCGACCACAGCCGCCTGCGGACCATCGCAGACGGTCACGAGACGTGACCGTCGCAGTGCCAAAATATCTTTCGTTGAAGTCCAATTCACTACGCCGAAAAGACCCGCAACGGACACGCGCCGTCGCGGGCAAATGTCGGGCGATAGCTTTACGCGACAGTCACTGCGTTGGATTTTCTGACGTTGCGTCCGCCGATTGGGTAGCTTGTGTTTCCGCAAGCTGTGCTTGGGGCTGTGGTGGCTCGGCGGGTTTCTGTTCGTTGGATTGTTGTTGTTGCTGTTGTTCCGTCGGCGGCTCTTGAATTTCTTTCAACTCATTGTCGTTAGACATAACAAACACTCCTCGTTTCCCCCGAAATCAACAATAGACGCGAACCGATATGCTCGAGCATGGCCCAAACATGGCTGAGAGTCTGTTCGTTAGGGGACACTGTTCGACGACCGGCTCTGAGTCAGAAACCGTTCTATATGATGATACCTCGAAAGCAGACAAGCACGGTGGACGGTCGGGAATGGCTGCGGGAGATCCATATCGGGCAAAGGCACTGGAGCTTCTTGCCCAAGCGGAAGTCGCAAAGGATGCTGACACGCGAGGTAATTTTGAGAGCTTGGCCGCTGCTTTTTTGCGGCTTGCCAGCAGGTTGAACGCAATGAAGGCGTAGTGATCGATTTCGTTCTACCCCCTCAAGACTCAAGGTGCACCCACGCTCAGCGTCAAACTGGGCCAATGCGGGTTCGGTTCCCTAACCAATTTTTTATTGTCGCTCCGGTCGGCTAGCCGACATAGCGGGCGTTAAATTTCTCGCAATGTCCTCTCGGAAAGCGCACGGTTGACTATCACCGACTGCGGCACAGCCCAGGCGTCGGTGGCTGAGAGACCGGTTGTGCTCCCGCCTGCAACGGGAGACCGCCATGTCTCGCACGCGCATTTTGGATTTTAGTCGTGGCATCGAAAGGTGCCTGTGCAAGGCCGCAAGAGCGCCAAATCGAGAACTCGAAACTCTTTGGCTATCCGCCGCTGAGAACTATCGGTATTTGCTAAGCCGCGAACAGCGCGAGCAAGAACGCGGCACATGGGAATGGAATGTGCTGGCCGCTTAAACCGAAGGATAAATGACGAGAGATCGGATGTCCGCTAAGGGCGAGAAGCGGACATTGGCCTATTCGATGACCGCATCGCGAAGGAGGAAAGATTCCGGAATCTTAAGTCCCAATGCCTTGGCCGTGGTCAGATTGATGACCAGTTCGAACACAGTCGGCTGTTCGACCGGAAGATCAGCTGGCTTGGCGCCCCTGAGGATTCTGTCGACAGTTTCGCCCGCGTGCCGGAACAGGGCCGTGTTGTTGACTCCGTAAGACATAAAGCCCCCGAGCTCAACATATTCCCTCAACGAAGAAGTAATTGTGGGTAGTCGCGCACCCAAGGCAAGCGTGTGCTAATGATGTCCGCTTTGGTTCAAAAGCGGACATCGAGCGATCGTTCACTCGATGATCACATCCACACGCTGCAAAAATCTGTCGGGGACACTGAGGCCCAGCGCTTTCGCAGTCTTGAGGTTGATGACCAGCTCGTACTTGGTTGGTTGCTCAACGGGAATGTCCTTCGGCCCTTTGCCCTGAAGAATCCGATGCACAAATCTCGCACCGTGCCGAACCGCAGCGGGACCGTCAGCCCCAAACGACATCAGGCCTCCAATATCCGTAAACGCGCGGGTCGATGAGGCGGCGGGCAACCGATATTTGATCGCCATGTCCGCCAGCGATTTAACGACAAGGCTCCCCTGAACGATCACCGCACCCGCTTGCTCTCTGGCCATGGCCGCGAAAGCACTTTCGAGCTCGTCAGAGCCATTGATCGTCACGACGGGGCCTATGTCAGTGCCCGTCGTGCCACCCGCACGCAATGCCTCGTCGACCATGGCTTTCGCGAATATCGGGTCTTTCGCGTTGACCAGCACGGCCACGCGCCGGACCGATGGCAGCATATCGTGGAACAGTTCGACGTTCTTTGCATTCGATGCCGCCGACATCAAAGACACGCCAGTAACGTTTCCACCTGGCCGCGCCAAACTGGGGACGATGCCCGTTTCTACCGGGTCCGCGGCGATGGCAACGATTGGGATAGTCACTGTCGCATGCTTTGCGGCCAACGCACACGGAACGTAGAGCGCAACGATCACGTCGACTTTGAGCCCCACAAGTTCATCGGCGAGCGCGGAAAGTCGATCGGCTTTTCCTTCCGCTGAGCGAAACTCGAAGGCGATATTTTGTCCTTCGATATACCCAAGCTCACGCAGTCCTTCCTGAAGATTTGCTTTGAAGGAATCCGCGTCTGCATTTCCTAGGTAAAGCGCGCCTATCCGGGCAACCTTCGTTTGTTGACCCAACGCGGCCAAAGGCCACGACGTAGCCACGGCACATACAAGGCCGAGAAAAGATCGTCGCCTCATTGTCGCCCCCGAGGGTCAGACATGGTAGCAATTTGTGTCAGCGCACGGGAGGGGGGTTCGGCTTTGAGGGTGTGCCTCTCGGCCTGCGCAAGGTCGATGCATTTGCCCAGCAAATATACCGCGTCGCCAGGTTCTTGTGATAATTATTTTACTTCTCTACAACCCGCTTCAACTCTTCTCCGCACAATTCGCATCTATAGGTCCAAATCTCCCGCACACCTCGGGTGACCGTGCACGGAGCACACTTCATGAGATGGGCCTTGTAACCACATGCATCGCACTGGATCGGGGTCAGGTGAGAATTGTCTGACTTCAGGCGAGGCGCCAAATCAATGGGAAGCCGATGTAGCTCGGCGTCGTCTAAAAACTGGTCGGCGCGTTCCACAAATCTGTAACTCTCGGCAAGCGCCATCCAGCGACTTTCCAGATCAAAGTACATTGCCTTGATCTTGGGCTCAGCTATTGCTTGAGCCCGTTCGCGTGCATCAGCGGCCCGCGCGAGGCAATCGGCAATTTGCTCTGAAATCTTGAGCAACATAGACACACCCTTACGCCTACCCGCCTTCTGCTTTTATGCGCGGGACAAATACAACGACACCGCAGCAATCAGCGAAGCCAGCATCACAATCAGCAAAAGCTCAATCGAATGGTCGCCACCATCTGGCGAAATGCCAAAATAGTTTTCGATGAAGTTCATCTTGGTTCGCTCCCTACCCACTCGGTCTACGCAGCTTTGCCGACTGCGAGCTCAAAGTTCTCGCACCGAGGGCACTGAAAAGTGTGTAGCTCGTGGCCGGGTCGATCCGGCTCTATTCCAACCAGCACCGTCGCCGCTCCGCATTCAGAGCAGCTTGGTCGCATAATCGCATCGGAATGCGGGGTAGCGGGTGCGACGATGGCTCTCATGCCACTTCGTTCGTCTGTATTCGGCATTGCGACCTCCGATGCTGAGTGAGAACGCCTGCATTGCAGTAGCTCTCGAAATTTGACCGTCATCTCTTCCCCATAAGCGCATATCGGACATTCGTAGACCCGCTCTTCGTATCCGACGCGATCTGATGGTTCGATGCGCGACAGAAACAAATGCAATCCGCAACTCGGACAACGGCGTTGGCAATCGGTGGCAACGGAGAGCGATCAGTACGACTTGTTAGTGGTGATACGGGCGGGAGCACAAACTAGTCTCTCAGTCATCGACGCCTTCGACAGAGCCGCTGTCGATGATGTTCGCACTGGACGCCCGCTCAATGGGCGAGTCAATCCGCGAAGGTCTTAAGTACAGTTGACTCCGCGAAGGCCGTAGAGATCGCGAACACTGTAGATTGAGTAAAAGTGCGCTGCCCGACATAGCCAACGCAGAACCACAAGCCTTGCAAAAGAATGTCCGCCTTGGGCTACTAACGAACACTGCGCCAAAGGATGGACTTGGCTAACTGTTGCTCAACGCGTGAAACGAGGGCGTTTCCCGCCTCTACCAATGCAATGCTCTCCGCAATGCTTTGAGCGGTTCGTTTCGTCCCGGCGTGAATCCACCTAAGGTACTCGGAATCAGTCGGTCGCGGATCGGCATTGGCCGCGCTCTCGCCACTGACCGCTCTTAAGGTTCGTAGACACAGACCTGTCGTGTCGGTTACGCCCTGCTTCGCGAACGTAATGACATGTAGCGCAACAATTTCCGGCGCAATGTTCGTTTGCCCACCACCCCGTAGGGCTTCCATCGCAAGGTCGTAGGCATCGCAAAGACGTTTGACCATTTCAGGTTCAAACGCATTAGCGTAAAAGAAGTGTTCGCGGATCATGGGGACCATCGCAGCCTAACGCTATTTTGGGGCTGAATGGGGCGATGTCTAGCCGCCGGGCGCTCAAGTCACTCAAATGGCTAACAGTTGGCAATGTGTGTTTGGAAGGCAGTGCCTAGAACACTTTTGGCGGCGATTTCCCATCCAGCAAATGCACGTGACGGAGAAGCCTATCTCTCTCTCGGACATGCAAAGAATGGCTATCCAAAAATGTGTTGAGCAAAACTAGCGATTGCGCCGTATCGTGACCCTCGCGTTCACGCTTCTTTATCAGCTCACGTTGGCGCCTGATAATTCGGTTGCTAAGCGCAATGTGGTCCTCTGCCTCGGCGAGATGCCTGCGCGTCATCATATCTTGATCTTCTATAATGGGGCGCGCGACCATATTTGGACTGTACACAAGTTCCATGCCTATTTCATAGTCTTCGAGTTCGGGCCTCGCGCCTTATTCAGAGGTAGCCAGCGTGAGTTTGTGCCATGTCGATCAAAGTGACCGAGCATATTGCGGAGGCCTTGGAGCGCGCCGATTTGGCGCAACGACGCTGTGAAGCCGCAACCAATCCAAAAATAAAAGAGGACTGGCTTGATCTTGAGCTGCATTGGGTCAGGATTGCCGAAGACTATCGTTTCGTAGAGCGGATGGAACGATTTCTGGATCACGCACAGCAATTGAAGGAAGCCAGAACCAAGTCCGTTCCGCCAAAGAGTTAAGCAGGACTGCCTCAGGCGAGGATGATGACTTCGCGCTGATGTCTGCTTTGGGTCAAAAGCAGTTCGCCCGACCTTGTTCGATCACCTCGTCGGCCAGGAGCAAAAAGGATTCATGGATCGAAAGCTGGCGACCGCCACGTGTCAGACGGACGGGAGTGACGACAGGTGAGTCGTCACCAGCGACTCCCCTGGGATTGATGCCTACTGCGTGTAGGGCGCGCTCGCCGCGGCGAGGTTGATCTCTGCGATGGCATGGCCGCCGTAGCTGCGGAAGCGCGCGGACACGACCGTCATGTTCATCTTCTGGAGATCCTTCGGCAGCGCGGCCTTGAGCTTCGCCGGATCGATCGCGCTCTGCAGCGCGGAGTAAACCTTCTGGTTGATGTGGGTCTTGGCGAGGTTCGCGTTCGTCATCAACGCTTCCTGCCCTTCGAGCTTGATGTTCGGCTCGACGACCTTCAGCGCGACGCTGGCGCCATCTTTCTTCACGAGCTGGATCGGCATGCTGCCGCGGAAGGCCTGGGCGCCATCGTTGCGCTCCTTCACGGTACGCACGACGTGCGTGACGGGAACCTTCCACTTCAGGAACAGGAGCTTCTTGTTCTTCAACACTGTCGCGATTCTCTGCGGGCCGGCCACGCAGGACACGACGCCGACATCGCCACGGACCGACATCATCAGCTGGTCATCGACCGGCACGATTGAGCCGTTGCGGAACGAGATGACCGCGTTCTGGGTGTCGGCCGCCTTATTGGCGCAGTTGTTGGCGGCCGGCTTGAACGTGTCGAGGATGCTGGCGAACTTCTTCTGCAGGTCGATCAAATCGGCGAAGATCCGCGCCTGGACGGTTAGCTCACTTCCGGACGAATTGACGGTAATCCAGGAGGTCGCATTGACCGTCACCGGGACCCCATTCACCATATTGGTTATTGCAACCGGGCCCACGGCAGTCTGGGCGGTGGCGCTGGAAACGACACACACCACGAGCAACGCACCCAGATGAGGTGCTTTCATGCCCAACCCCTACCTGAAGTCCTGTCGACTCAAAAAACGTCGCAAACTCAGTCCAGCCCAGCCAGATGATACCGCGCATTGGAACCGGTTACCGTAAAAACCGCAAGAATTCCCCAGAAAGCAGCTATCCGGCGGGATGTGGTTGCCCACGGCAAGAGCACACAAGGGCACACCGGGCGCGATAAGGCGCGTCATTGAGCGCACCCGCCCGAGGCAAACGGCACATTCTCATCCCATACGGCGGCTGATACCGTTAAGGCGCGCCGGCGCGAGACCGGCCGAATGACCGGGGGAGACATGCGAAAACGCTTCGTTGCGCTGGCGCTGGCGGCGCTGGCCGGTTTCTTTTGCGCGCAGGCACAGGCGCAGACCTATCCGTCACGCCAGATCACGCTCATCGTCCCTTTCCCGCCGGGCGGCTCGACCGATGTCGCCGCGCGCATCCTGGCCGAGCGCATGCGGGCGCCGCTCGGGCAACCGGTCATCATCGAAAACGTCGGCGGCGCCGGTGGCAGCATCGCGGTCGGACGCGTCGCGCGCGCCGCGCCCGATGGCTACACGATCGACATCGGCCAGTGGGATACGCACGTCGGCAGCATCATCTACAAGCTCGACTATGACCTGCAAAAGGATTTCGAGCCGATCGGGCTCATCTCCAACAATCCGCAGCTGATGGTCGCGAAAAAGGATCTCCCCGCCGACAATCTCAAGGACCTCATCGCCTGGATGAAGGCGAACCCGGGCAAGATCAACTTCGTCAACCAGAACGCCGCCGCAAACGTTAGCGGCGTTCTGTTCGAGAAGCTGACCGGCCAGAAGGTGCACCTCATTCCGTATCGCGGCGCAGGCCCCGCCATGACCGACCTCGTGTCAGGACAGGTCGACCTGCTGGTGGTGCAGGGTGCGGTCGCGCTGCCGCAGATCCGCGGCGGCAAGATCAAGGCGATCGCAAATCTCTCACCGCAGCGCTCGGTCGCGATGCCCGACATTCCGACCTCGGACGAAGGCGGCGTGCCCGGGCTTTACATGTCGGGCTGGTTCGGTTTCTTCGCGCCGAAAGGCACACCGAAAGACGTCATCGCCACGCTCAACAAGGCGATGGTCGAAGCGCTTGCCGATCCGGCCGTGAAAGCGCGTTTCACCGACCTCGGGCTCGACGTCGCCCCGCGCGAGCAGCAGACACCCGAAGGTCTTGCCGCCTTCCAGAAGGTCGAGATCGACAAGTGGTGGCCGATCATCAAGGAAGCCGGCGTCTTGGCGCAGTGACGACAATGGTCCGCGTCAGCGCGGCAGCTGATCGTTTCGTCTCGGCGCGAAGGGGTTTAGCTTCTTGGTCATTGGAAGACCGCTGCGGCGAAAGCTTCAAGCCGCCAGCGATAAAATCATTGCTTACAAGGACGACGTCAGACGCAAACGTCGAATCGATTCACTTGTGAATCTTTTCACGTTTTTTCGCTGCGATATGGGAGAGCCAAATGGCAACTCCCACCAACGAAAGGATCGCGACGACTTTGAGGTCCATCCGGTTACCGTGTTTGCTGACAGTCCAACCCCCTTCTAACCCGGTCGGCTGCATTATCATCATGAGGACAAGTCACACCTGATTTGCGTGCGCCGCAGGCCTCGCGAAATCTGACCTGAATTTGATTTGCTCCTCGGCCAGCAGCTGCAAAATCTCCTTGCGCTTTGCGGCGCTCGTCCTTTTGTCCGCAAGCGTCCGGTAAAGGGCGACATTCTGCCGGGTGAAAAACCTGTCCAGGCCAACGATGTTCATGTCAGAGCCATTTTCGTGCCGGTGCAGCACTTTCCTTTTTGCCATGCGCTTCGGTCCCAATTTCGGGAGATCGCGCCCGCCAAATTTTCAACGGGGCCACGTCGGCCGACCTGCGTTAACGCGCCGTAATTTTTGCGATTTTGCCTGCGCCCACATGCGCAAGTATTTTGGGCAAATATTCAAAGAGTGTCGCCGGTTTTGCCTGACAGAGCGACGATCCTCTCTCCGCCCGGATCACGGGTTTGCGCATGGTGATGCAGCAGGCGCTCGGGTCCGAACGATGCTGCGAGACCGTCGAGAAGCCATACTCCGCCGGTGATCAGAAGCATCAAGAACACGAATACGACGGCGTTGACCTTCATGCGTTCACGGTAATCATCGAGCAGCCACAAATCGTCGGTCGATTTTTCCGGCGCTCTCAACGTGGCCAAGTTAGACGACGAATGCAGTCGCCGAGCATTTCGGTACCGTCGCAGATCAACAATATTTGAAACGTTGGGGACCGATGATGATCGATAGGGGTGCATTCCGTTCCCCCGAAGTCAACGCTGCAGGTCGCGCCCTCCAAACAATAAGCACGTGCGGATATATGTTCCATTCTCTTCGGAGGCCGCCGGATTAATTGCGCATAAAAGTTACAAAATGGTCATGCCGAAACTGCATCGGGGAACACAGGATTTGGACCGCGCAGACGTTATCTGAGAGGAGGCGGGGCGGCAGAAAACCAACGGTGACCTCGGAGATTTTTTTGACACGTCCATTTTCTTTCCGGCTTGGCACCCTGGCAGGCGTGCTGGGCATTTGTGCCATTGCGCTCTTCGGTTATGTGGGCTGGCGTTACATGTCCGGCGGCTCCGCCCAACGCGAGGCCAAAGGTCCGGCGCCGGCGTCGGTCACGACGCAAACGATCCAGAACTCGGACTTCCCGGTGTATCTGAACGGTCTCGGCACCGTGCAGCCTTATCGCACCGTAACCGTGCGCAGCCGGGTCGATGGCCAGGTGATCAAGGTCGAATTCCGCCAGGGTCAGATGGTGAATGAAGGCGATCTGCTGGTGCAGATCGACCCGCGACCGTTTCAGGCCGCGCTCGAAATGGCGCAAGCCAAGAAAGCGCAGGACGAAGCCAACCTGAAAAATGCGCAGCTCGATCTCGAGCGCTACAGCCAGCTTGCCAAGTCGGACTACGCATCACGGCAGCAGCTCGACACGCAGCAGGCGAAGGTCGACCAGCTCAATGCACAGATCAAAGGCGACCAAGCCTCGATCGACAACGCGCAGACCCAGCTCAGCTACACGACGATCCGCTCTCCCCTTACCGGCAAGGTCGGCTTCCGGCTGATCGACCCCGGCAACATCGTGCATGCGACAGACCAGACAGGCATCGTCACGATCGTGAAGCTGCAGCCGATCTCGGTTGTGTTCACGGCGCCGGAAGAAAACGTCGGACAGATCAACAATGCGCTCGCCGCCGGCGCCGTGCCGGTCATCGCGCTGTCTTCGGACAGCACGAAGACGCTCGGTCAAGGCCATCTTGCGCTGGTCGACAACAAGGTCGACCAGGCGAGCGGAACGATCCAAATGAAGGCCACCTTCGAGAACAAAGACAACGCACTGTGGCCCGGACTTTCAGTGGCGACGCGGCTCCTGGTCGATACGCAAAAAAATGTCCTGGTCATAGCGAACGACGCGATCCAGCACGGGCCGAACGGGCTCTACGCGTTTGTCGTCGGCAAGGACAACATGGTCGAGAAGCGCGACATCGCGGTGGGCGATGAAGGCGCCTCGCAAAGCATTGTGCGCAAAGGCCTTGCGAGCGGCGACCGCGTCGTCACCACCGGGCAGTACCGGCTGACCGAAGGCGCGCTCGTCACCCCGCGTAACGAAAACCTCTCGCCGTCGTCGTCGCCGGACAAAGAGGCGGCCAACACACAAAAAGAACACTGATCATGGCTGGGGGGATCTCCGCACCGTTCATCCGACTGCCGGTCGCCACCTCGTTGCTGATGGTGGGCGTATTGTTCTTGGGCCTTGTTGCCTATCCGCGGCTACCGGTGGCACCCCTGCCCCAGGTCGATTTCCCCACCATCCAGGTCAACGCCACCCTTCCGGGCGCAAGCCCCGAGACGATGGCATCGGCAGTGGCCCAGCCGCTGGAAACGCAATTTGCGCAAATCGCCGGCGTTTCGCAGATGACCTCGACCAGCGTGGTCGGCTCGACATCGATCACGATCCAGTTCGTCCTCGATCGCAATATCGATGCCGCCGCAAACGACGTGCAGGCCGCGATCAATGCCGCCGGCGGGCAATTGCCTAAAAACCTTCCAAGCCCGCCCACCTATCGCAAGGTCAACCCGGCGGACTCGCCCATCCTTCTGCTCGGCGCGACCTCGGATACCCTTCCGCTGACCGAAGTCGACGACAACATCGAGACAAAGCTCGCCCAGCAGATCAGCCAGATCTCCGGCGTCGCGCAGGTGTTGATCGGCGGCCAGCAAAAGCCGGCGATCCGCATTCAACTCGACCCGGCCAAGCTGGTTGCCAAGGGGCTCTCGCTCGAGGACGTGCGTTTGCCACTTTCAATATCGACCGTCGACAACCCCAAAGGCAGCATCCGCGGCGACAAGCGCGCCTACACGATCTACACCAACGACCAGCTGCCGAACTCAAAGGACTGGAACGACGTCATTGTCGCCTATCGCAACGGAGCGCCGCTCCGCGTGCGGGATATCGGACAGGCGGTGAGCGGCCCGCAAGACATCACGCAGGCCGGGTGGGCGGACGGCAAGCGTGGAATCGTTCTCGTGATCTTCAAGCAGCCCGGTGCCAACGTCATCGACACCGTCGACAAGATCAACGCCGCGCTGCCGAAGCTGCGCGCAACGATGCCGCCGGGCATCAACGTCTTCACGCTCAGCGATCGCACCCAGACCATCCGGGCTTCCGTCGCCGACGTGCAAACTACGCTTCTCATCACGATCCTTCTCGTGGTGATGGTCATCTTCGTGTTCTTGCGCAGCTTCTGGGCCACTATCATTCCCAGCGTGACGGTACCGCTTGCACTGCTCGGCGCCTGCGCATTGATGTGGCCGTTCGGTTACAGCCTCGACAACCTTTCGCTGATGGCCCTGACAATCGCCGTCGGCTTCGTCGTCGACGATGCGATCGTCATGCTGGAAAACATAACGCGCTACGTCGAAGCGGGAGAAACGGCGCTCCAGGCAGCGCTGCGCGGATCGCGCGAAATCGCCTTCACAATCATTTCGATCAGCATCTCGCTGGTTGCCGTGCTTATTCCGCTGCTGCTGATGGGCGGAATCATCGGGCGTCTCTTCCGCGAATTCGCCGTCACCCTGTCGATGGCCATCCTGGTATCGGCCTTCGTCTCGCTGACGCTGACCCCGATGATGGCCTCGCGGGTTCTCAGGCCGCCGAAAGAAGCACACCACGGAAAGCTCTATGCCTGGAGCGAGCGCGCCTTCGATGCGCTCCTGCGTGCCTATGAGCGCGGGCTCGACATCGTGATGAGGCATCAGCGTATAACGCTGGCGGTGTTCTTCGCCACGCTGGGTCTGTCCGTCTTTCTGTTTGTGGTCATCCCGAAAGGCTTTTTCCCGCAGCAGGATATCGGGCTGCTGACCGGCATCTCCGAAGCCGCGCAGGAAACTTCGCCCGACCAGATGATGCGCTACCAGCAGCAGCTCGGAGACATCGTGCGGGCCGATCCGGCCGTCGACCACGTCGCCATGTTCATGGGCGGGCCAGGCAATCCACCGAACACCGCGCGCATGTTCATTACCTTGAAGCCGCGCAACGAACGCACGGCAAACGCCGACCAGGTCATCGCACGGCTGCGCGGCCCGCTCGACAAGGTGCAAGGCGCGCGGCTCTTCCTGCAGGCAGCCCAGGACGTTCGTGTCGGCGGCCGCGCATCGCGCACGCAATACCAGTACACGCTGCAGAGCGCGGACGTCGAACAGCTCAATGAATGGGCGCCGAAAATCCTGACCAAGCTCAAGACTTTGCCTGAATTGCGCGATGTCGCGAGCGATCAGCAGACGGAAGGTCTGACGCTGACCCTCAAGGTCGATCGCGACCAGGCCTCTCGGTATGGATTTNCTCCGCAGGCGATAGACGACACGCTTTACGATGCGTTCGGCCAGCGCCAGATCGCACAGTATTTCACGCAGCTGTCGAGCTACTACGTGATCATGGAGGTGACGCCGTCGTTGCAGGGTGATCCGGCGACGCTCGACAGGATTTTCATGCGTTCGCCGACGACCAATGGCGAGGTACCGCTTTCCGCATTCGCGAAGTGGACCACCCACCCCATCGAGCCCTTGTCTATAAGCCATCAAGGCCAGTTCCCGGCCATCACCATCAGCTTCAATCTCGCGCAGGGAACGGCGCTGGGCCAGGCCACCGAGGCGATCGAGAAAGCCAAGGCCGAACTCAACGTTCCGGCGACGATCAACACGACGTTCCAGGGCAATGCGCAGGCCTTCCAGGAGTCGCTCTCGACCGTGCCGCTTTTGATCGGCGCCGCGCTGATCGTCGTGTATCTCATTCTCGGAATTCTCTACGAAAGCTATATCCACCCGATCACGATTCTCTCGACGCTTCCCTCGGCGGGCGTGGGCGCACTGTTGACGTTGATGCTGTTTCATTTCGATTTCAGTCTGGTTGCTCTCATCGGCATCATTCTGCTGATCGGCATCGTGAAGAAGAACGGAATCATGATGGTCGATTTCGCCATCGTGGCGACCCGCGACGACGGTCTCTCACCACACGATGCGATCCGGCGGGCCGCCGTGCTTCGTTTCCGTCCGATCATGATGACCA
>AF_2010_repII_A01DRAFT_1000015_pt1 | contig 15886 bp, 18 predicted proteins | sample AmaForrepliIIA01_FD_9192 | JGI IMG/M metagenome (IMG submission 9192) | reverse complement strand
AATATTACACCAAAAGAAGAATTAAGAGGCTTTCCCAAAGCGTCAAGAAAGGTGCCAAAGATTACATCCGTAATTATCATGGCCCAAGCAATAAACATCATCAAATAAGTTTTTTTGTTAATGATACTTGTAGTGACTATCAATGGCATTTTTGCAGTCCACACTCCATTATATACTTGACATCTAGTATAGCCAGGCCGAAGAGGCCGGGGCCGGGCTTGACACTCTCCAACGCAATCAAGGGTTTAGTAAATGAATAGGCCTTAAAGACTCTTTGGTTTAAAGTGCATTCAAGCGTTAAATTAATGTTGTATCCGTCATCAACTACCAGAATGTTTTTAATCTGTTGGGCATTCCTACCTGGCTGTTGTAGATAGTACACCAAAAATTTACTATGATCTTTACTAGTATTTAATACCACAATGATATCTTTAGACTTGTTGTGGGCTATAAAGTAATCGATATGTCATCGTCAAACATTCAAGTGAAGGTGAAGCAAGGCGTACCCTCTCCTTTCCAAAGACAACCGAGGTATGTTAGGAATATGATTTATAATCCAGTACTACTCGGAACACATGTGGCACAACGTCCCACGCTAGTCTTTACGAAGTGTACCTTTGTGCTTCAAGTCTTGTTACAATTTGGTCAGCACCAGGTGCACAGTCTGCATCCTTGGTTTGCATCGGTCGCATCTGAATAACCGTATCTGGTCACCTTCTCGGTTAGCTGCGATTATGGTGGAAATTTGTTCTCGAAGTTATGGACACTCATGGTATTGTTATTTGTTGTGTCAAACAGTATTAATCGCTCTTAGGACATTTTCATAAATACACTACTGAGCACAGGATTTTTTTTCCCTCCCTCTTTTATGGATAGCGTTATTGGCGTACTTATTGAGAACCTTGTCACTCCTCTTTTAGAATAGTATCAACAAAGCTACGGTGTTTACTGTTTGCTCAGCATATCTTCAGATATTGGTGTGTAATGATAAGCCTTTCACTTGCCATAAAATGCTCTTACATTAGGTCTGTACAAGTAATAAAAAATCACAGCGCTTATAATTATGTGAAATACTGCTCCTATATGTGCAAAAGCAATAGATGCGATCCCTAATATAATTCCTATCCCTGACAGTATAAGGGTTATTGTCCAGGCCCATCTTTTGCCCGTCCATAAACCATAGGCCATGACGAAATAGGCTATTGATATTACCAATAGTCCAAAACCAATTCCGATAATTAAGAGAGCAATTCCGATGGCAACGAAAGCTAAACCGCCAATTACAGTCAGAATTGCTATTATTGTAACGCCCAGTGGCCTATTTCGTTGATAGTATTCCATTCTTAAATGATATTTCAGTTTAATCTTAAAAATGACGATAATATTTTACTTGAAACAATGATTTATAATATTGACCCTATTGAGTATATTCGTTCATCAAATAGTAAGTTGGAAGAGCATTAAACACTAGCGATACTAACAAGCATTTTAGTTTCATGGAGAAAATCTAGCTATTTGTTGCTCGGTTAATCGGATTAGTTTAAAGATGTCATCTCTATTCTTATTATAATATATGAATGGCATAGATGAAGGAAGGAAGAACATAGAAAAAATTAACTTTGCTATGCAGGGAATGGCTGAGAGTTTTTGGAACCCTTACCTCGTTTTTTATGAGGCATATGGAAAACCATTTAGGGTTAGGATAAGACTTATGTACAACAATTTATGGTATAATATTACCGTTGCATACTGGGCATTGGTTCTTTTTGGATTTCAATCTTACTTAAGTCGTCGATTGTTTGGAGGCTTATAGGGTACTATCAGAAAAGCACACACGAAGAATGGTATGAGGATATTAAGCAAATAGTAAGAGAAAACAGGCTAACCGATATTATGGTCAGAAAAATGTGGGCCTCCAACTATGATAAAAAATTCTAGATACAAGGGTATGTGGTGGGTAGTGATCCCTTATTTTGTAATAGCCTCTCTTCTATGGATACTCGTAATTCTTTTCTAAGTGTACAGTAGCCATATGCCAAATCCTTTGACAACAGTAATTAATAACCCACCTCCATTTTTGTGGGGTGCATCTACCTCTCCTTATCAGGTAGAAGGAGGAATTACAAACAATGACTGGGACTATTTTACAAGGTCAGATTCGATAAAGAAAAGGATAACATCTCTAACAAAACCAAGTCTATTGTATAAAGATAGCATTCAGGTTCACTTACAACCTGCTGGTGATGCTGCCAAAGCTTGGGACACTCAACACCATATACACGATTTCGATTTGGCTAGCAAGATGGGTATGAACGCATTTAGGATCGGTATAGAATGGTCACGCATAGAACCTGAAAAGGATCAATGGTGCCAGGAAGCAATTGATCTCTACAAAAAAATGATAGATTCTATGAGAGAAAAAGGACTCCGGCCTATAATTACATTGAACCATTTGACACTTCCGTTATGGGTCTTAACTCCTCCAAGTGATTTTACTAAAAAGATAGGTCAAGGAATATTGCCATCGCCATTGAGGGATTTGCCCCTTTCGGATCCGCCTTGTTCAGATCCATATTGGAAGTCTCTCAGAGGATGGGAGAATTATCAGACAATCAAAGAATTTGTTAAATACGTGGAGGTAGTAGTACAAGAACTCAAAGATCTCGTTGATTACTGGGTAACTATAGGTGAACCCGTGGCATCTGTTATTGGTGCAGGCTATATTGCAGGACTATGGCCTCCTGGTTTTTTACTAGATGGCACAAGAGCGAAAAACGTTTTACACAATCTTATCGAAGCTCACGTTCAGGCATACGACAAAATTAGTTTACTCGATAATATTGACACTGATGGCGATGGCATTTCTAAAATGGTTGGTGTGTCACATGCGATGGTCGCTGTCTGCCCAGCTGAACCGAACAAATTATTCGGAGCAACTTTAAAAAATAATCAAAGGGCAGCTAAAAACTTTGACTATTTTATAAATGACTATTATATAAACGCGATTGTTAATGGAGAAGAAGATCTAAATTATCTGGATACTCTTGAGATACATAACAAAGATAGTAAAAACTTCATTGTGAATGAAAGATGGAAGAACAAAGCGGACTTTATTGGTATTAATTACTATCGTCGGGTCTATGTTCACTATAGTAATATATTGGCACTCTCTTCAGCAAAGTTTGTTGGAGGATCGTTAATCAATAATCTTCACGCACAGACCCATCATCAGCCTCATGGTACTCTAAGCGACCTTGGTTGGGAAATCTATCCAGAAGGATTATACAATTTAATAATACGAATAAAGGATCGGTGGAATAATATTCCAATTCTTATTACCGAAAATGGCATTGCTGATAAATCTGATAGGTATAGAGCACCATTCATTGTCTCACATCTTAAACATATGAAAGATGCAATCGCCAATGGTGCTAATGTTATTGGGTATTTACATTGGTCCTTCGTGGATAACTACGAATGGCTTGAGAATTATAGACCTGAAGCCAAGTTTGGATTGTTTACTATTGATTATCTGAAGGGAGCAGAAGCAAAAGGCAAGTCTCGCTTCGAGAGACAAAGGACCAAAGGTGCGATTGCCTTCGAATGGATGATAAAAAAATCACTAAAAAATAGTATAATAACGGATTCAATAATCAAAGAGTCTGAGCATAAATTTGGAACCTTTGTTGCAGATGGATCGCGAGTAATACTTGCTGGATAGAGTGTTTTGGAGTAAATATAAGAGAAGCTAGGGCTCATTCGCTAGTGCTGGTCCTAACAGAGACGCACGAGATAGTGGAACAGGAAGCTCTAGCGGCGCGCAAGGGGCTGCATCTTCAAATTCAGGCGGTGGCCAGTCAAGCTGTTCTTCTACGACTGTAACTACTTCAGGTGGACTTACAATGAGTTCAAGCAGCACCTCACAGACGGGCCACTGCCCGTAACTTTTTTTGTTTCAATAATCCGTAGTAGAATAAGTATTATTGTCTCTGACTAAAATGAATATTCCTTAACTACCAGTCCTTATCTTCCTGAATGTCTGCTCGAACAATCTGTCTTATCAATTCCTTTCTTAGTGAGAATCTTCGTAAGGGTTTAACTGGGTTTAACTTGTTTTAAGTCAAGTTTGATATGGAACATATGTCGGCAACTATGACAGTAATACCTCTGGCTAATAGATAATCCATATCTCTTCCCGATCTTGGTAGTCCTGTCGCTAAAATACCTAAGACATTTCATATAGGTAGGTAAGTTGATAGTGATTTATAATTTTAATCTATGAATGAATAAACCATTATCTTGCATGTTGGGTATATACTATCACCTGAAGAAAGAGTGTTATAGGCTGGCCCGCCCATCATTCACACCATAGACCAGCCTGCTTTGTTTGATCATGTACACCTGGTAAACCTTATCTTTGTTGAAGTCTATATTAATATGAATCTGTCTAAACAGATTCGCAGACAGGTTGGTTACTGCTTGTCAGTAGTATTCATCAGCCAGCCTGTTTGTTTGTTAAGTTGGTTGTTATTATATCAATAAATCTGACGTATATACAGGCGAATCTATCATTAGAGATATCTGCTAAGTTTCTAGACTAGATGTTATTGTGTCTACTAGCTAGACGTCATACATTTCGTCGTCAACTAACACAAGGACCTATTTACCTTTAAATAGTTTGGAGTATTTTCTCAACTCCTTCAGTATAATTATAATTTCCTTATCACACATGTTAGATTGAAGGCAGCCCTACATAAATACTGGAACAGTCAATATTATAACAATGTGATAACAAATCCTAACTTTGTAACACGTCTTATCAAGTATTTTGACCAACATGTTGCTGGGCCATGAAAGACGATATTGACAAAAAAATAGACCTAGAGCCTGGTGAATCCATCCTCTGGCATAACCAGGTCCATACAGGGCTTTTTCATAGGAGGCTTCTAACCTATATGGCCATAACTAACAGAGAGATAATCCTGATAAATCATCCTGATGCTGATCAGGCCCCTTTATACTACAGATTATCCCTGTCAGATGTTAGTGATGTTGTGGTAATTAACTATAGAAACTTTGGAACCGGGGTTTATACTGGCTATGGCACTGGCAGGTATTGGAATAGGTCATATGGTGGTTACACTGTAAACAGCAATGTAAGCATTGGGGATATCGCATTTATGGTGCATGGACAACCTAGGATAATTTTTATAGGTATTGCTGATCCCGATGGTGTTAGAAACTTGGCCTTATCTGTGATGAGAAGATAGTGGGCATCAATCAACATGCTAGGTTTTGGTCATAGCCTAGCAAGCTAAATCCTATCGTCATATGGTATTCTTTGGTAGTATTGGTTAGCTGGTATCTTATCTTATTATCAAATGACAATACTACCATAATTAACGAAACCAAACTCACTATCGACAATACACCAGCATATCTATTCTAAGGTTACAAAAAAATCTCTATTTCTGCGCCTACCTCATATTAAAGGGTGATTCAGTTTATCTTCTATCGTTCAATGACTCTAACCAAACTGAATTATTGCCAATGCAACAAAAGATAGTAAAGTCATTCAGATTCATTTAGTCTATACCACGTTCCAAAGTTCGTCCCACATCTTAACACATTGTAGCACGTATCAAGTAGGTGAAGGTGCTTTTGGTCGTGTTCTACTTCTATCCAATATCAGTACTATAATCCCAGCTATCAGAATGATAATTCCAGTAATACTTAGAATGACACCTACTATTTTCCCACTTAATGAATTAAGATTAACTTGATTATTTGCACCCACGAATGGCAGATTGCCAACTAGTACGCCAACACTTACAGGAGTATGTCCTAAATTATAGACAGTAACTGTATACTTGCCAGTAATATCTGGTTTAAACATAGTAAAAAAATCGTCCTGTGAAATCATTGCTTGCCATTATGATACCATTTGGATTTCGTACAGTCTCTCTTAGATTGTTGTTTAGTATTTGTCCTGCAATAGCAGTCCCGTTACTGTGTTCTGTACGTATTGCCAATGATATAGGCCGCGATGTATCTATTACCTGAGTAGATGCGTTTACTGAACTACCCGATTTGACTGAGGCTCCACTCAGAATGATATTTTCCAAAAAAAGCGGTCTCAAGGCAGTATAGAGAAATGATATTTGATCTTGACCTGAAAATCCCAATCATCGATCCTTTGAAGTGCATCGCTAAGATAGCTAATCAAATTAATTTAAACCAGAAAATAAAGCATGACGCAGTTACTATCATGAATGCCGCCACTAAAAGTACTATATCAGCTGGAAAGAATCCTATGGGACTTGCTGCCACAATTCTTTATCAATCTTGTTTGATTAATGATTATAACAGTATAGGACAGGCTGTTTTCGCACAAGCAGCAAGAGTAACAGAAGTCACCATTAGAAACATACCCAGACATCTAAATAACAGTCTGGACATGGACAAGCATACCCTCAACGCTATCAAATATCCACAGAATTCGAGTCATTAAATTGATCCTGATGATCTGAACTATGATGATAGTTGGGGTTGGACTAGCAGTCTTATGCATTGAATCTACTGCCTAAAAATGGGGTTTATTACCTGACATACATCACATATAACTTGTAGGGAAAACATCAGATATACTAAGTATTTCGAAAAAAGAAAAGCAAGCAGCAATAGAACAATTACGATGCCACGCACTAAGAACACCGAACCACTATGAAGGGATTAAAGTTGTTGAAGCATTAGCAGTATACAGGGAAGAAGCTATTCCCAAGCTTCTAGCGGTTGGTATTCAGTTGATTTTAAGGTTTATCTCTCCATCCATCATATTTTGTACCGCGTGACAATAGTAGTTTAGCGGATCCGAGTGTTAAACAGACTGCTAAGGCTGAAATTGACAGAAGCAAAAAAGGAACTAAACCCTGACATTCCCAACTTGGTAAACGATGAAGTTAATACGTATGATTTAGTAACTTGGATAAAAAAAACTCCAGGCCTAATAGCTGAGAACAAGCTACTCCTAAATCAAGATAAGTTTTCTCTCAACGACCACCAATATTCACTTTAACAAGGCATTTTATCTGAGAATAGAAAAGTTCCTATGGATCTTTTTCAATATTTCTTAAGTAGGTTAGAAATAGAAAGTTTGATCGTGCCTGGTTCTAGAGCCAGCGTTACAACGTTAATGGTCCGAATACATCGCTTTAAGGTTTCAATAGACTAGGTGATTGCTTTCTTCTGTTTCCTTTCGTTTGGTTCTTGAGGCTGACCTAAGAGGGTTATGCATTATAATGACCAACACTGAATTGTCAATCCTTCTTCTTTTATGATGAGCTGAACCAAAAAGTAGCATTATTTTCCGCTCACATTCTCAATTTAATTTTTAATTCAGATTAAGGAAACCGACATTCAGATTGTTACTCTCTAGTGTGCAGTAACGAGTGATTCAGTTTCCGATATACTAATAATACAGGAAATTCTACCCTAGCTAAGAAGGTATAAGTGTCACGACAGAAATACTTAACTTAGAAGCTCATTGTCATAACGTTTATTCAAATTTTAGGAATAAATCTGATCGCATTCCATTTGATTGCGGGGTTACTATAGAACAGCTCCTAGACAGCGCATTACGAGAAAAGATCGACTCACTTTTTGTTACGAACCATAACACACTTCAGGGCTATAAAGAGATGCTTAGATACCAGCAAAATCATCAAAAATATTATAACATCAAGATTTATCCAGCCGAAGAAATAACAATAGAAAATGGAGGACATGTGCTTGCTTATGGCATATATGAAACCATCAGGCCGGGAATGACGTTAGAGGAAACATTGGATCAAATTAAACGACAGAATGCAGTATCGTGCGCAGCTCATCCATTTGCCGTTTCAAATGGCATACGCGGAAAAGCTAGCCTTTGCGATTTAATAGAGTCTTTTAACAGCAACAACGTAGACATTTTTTCTAATATCCTTGCCAGCAGATTTGCAGAACATCATAAAATGCACACCATTGCAGGAAGTGATTCTCACGTACGTTCCACAGTGGGAAGATGTAAAAATACAATTGAATCTGAGAACAACATCGATTCAATAGTTTACAACCTATTTAGAGGAGGTTCCAAGATCCATGGGGCAAATTACGCTACTAGGAAGGAACTTTATGAACATGCTTATTATATACTATACAACTCTAGCGAAGCTTTGATGAATTATGTTTCCGAGTACCATCCCAAGGCTTATCATATGTTCAAATGGGCGTTAGAGTCGTTTACATCAAAGCCGGATAGTAAGTTTTGGTATACTTTAGGACTATTTGGGCTTTATCTAACAAAAAGAGTTTCTAAGAAGGTGAATATGGACGGATATACTCCTGACATCTTACATGAGAGATCATGGAGAAGGCTCATTTCTTTGGCCCTCGTACCTTAAATTTCACTGTTATCGACTATTTTGGATTATTTGCGATTTATACTAATCGATTGATTGATTGAGTTATCAACTATTTTTCAATTTCCATTACGGTTAGCTCGTCAGAACTTACTATAAAACAAGATGGGTGGCATGTTTCATTAATCATAAATCAAAAAAGATAGATTCTAGATGACCTCGTAAATCAAAAAAGATAGATTCTAGATGACCGTATAAGTTCAGAATATTTTCAATGTCTGGCTATTAGAGATCTGCCTTGCACAGATAGTAATCTCCAAAACGTTGATTAGATATGCAATTATTTATAAGCAGTCAAAATAAATTTAGTTCAGTAACCTGCGTAAGTTATGAATTCTTGGGATATTTAGCGATTGGCTTTTTTCATTCTTCTATCACGCAGTATCCACCTAGTTACTAATACTAGTCCAAAAACTGGAAAGCTAGCTATAAAAAGGTACGGAAACATAGCAAGGTAAATAGAGGGTTGAAAAATTTCCACAGCCAAATTATTATTTTTAGAGGGAATTTATAATCCAACACATTTTGATTCTGATGCTGGCCTGTTTTGAACCGAATTCTGGCCTTATATCACCTTTTCTTATACTAGCTCCGAATGTCAGTAGGGTCTGAATTTTACTTATATAGGGTTTATACGAACCGTACATAACATCGAAATATGTAGTTTAAATAGAAATAGTCTTGTATTTATGAACTATTTTTGCCATTACACATCTTACGAAGCATAAAAACCATGATGAGATAGAGAACTGAATTGATCTTAGTATAAACATAACCAAGTTAGAAAATTAGTGCNATTTATATTAAATGTAGCCGGCTCTAAAAATGAGTTCTATTTTCAGTTATATTGTCCTGTTTGTGAGCGATATTCCTTGATATTATGTAAAATCCGTGAGCAGAGATCAGAAATCCAGCTAGAGTCATTTGTGTTGCAAAAAGGAGATTCCAAGGCGTCTTGGGATCAGGATACGGCACACTTAGATTATCCAGTCTATAAAAATCCTTTACTAAACTGATTGTTGCGAAGGAATTCCATAAGAGAAGATTATAAATGAATTCATATATAGCAATGACTGCAAAAGTAAGCATTACTATTTGCAAAATAACCTTAACTAATAGAGGAATACCATTCATTTTGTCTCCTGCAAGCTTAGTAACACAAAACCACGATAACAAGGACGTAATCATCAAATATGTTACTAAGTTGGTATGGCCTGGAAACGGGAATTCAGTATTTGCTAATACTTCACCAATAACTATCCTCCCGGTTCTCAGATATTCTCCTACACTTGCGTAAAATCCAAAAATACAGATAGACAACATAATAGTTGCTGAGAAGTAAAAGACAATAACAAAGACTTTCCTTGTCCTCAGATCACTTGTTTCAGAACTAAATTGCATAATTTCTGGATAATATCAAGATGATGTGATATAAGAATCGTTCGTACTTTAGCACATTTACTAAAGATATTGAAGATCTATCTACGATATTTTATAAAAAGTGTGACTAGATCTGCTACAATAATATCGCCAGTAGCCGCTGTCTTCTCTCAATTTCTTGCAATCATTATAATAAAAGTTGATCTGATTGCAACGTAAAAATATCATGATTTATCAGTTTATTGATAACCTTGGATCCATTAATTTGTGTTGACGCAAGTTTAGCAGCGTCCACAATGTCCACTAACCACTTCCAAGTCCATTGGACACGATTAAATCCAAATTCATATTTGGTTAAGGGATATTTTTGTTCTATGATTGATGTTATGTTGTTTCCAAAAATGTTTACTAGATTTTTTAACTGCCCTCTTTGCCTCTTCTTTTTCAGTCTGTGTCAACTCCGAAGTATTGATGAGATCCCTAATATTTTTCATTAGATATTACCTTTAAGTTTGTCACCAAGCCAACTGTTATATAACTCAATTTTTTTCTTTCATTTAAATTAGTGTACCAAGAATGTCATCTTTAGTGTACCAAGAATGTCATCTTTAGTGTACCAAGAATGTCATCTTTAGTGTACCAAGAATGATGCTTACAAACGTGAATCCAATGCTAATGTAAGGGAAATGTCTTTAAAAGAACTTTGGAATGAGAAATATCAATCCTGTATTAATGCTTGTAACGATTGTTTTGAATCGTGTGAGTTTTGTGCAACTTCAGACCTTCGTGAACAGGATGTAAAATCAATGGTTTTTTGGTTGTATCTTTCACATTTATTGTTGCTGCAACTAATTTGCTGCAACTAATGAAGCATTTCTGTGTGGTATTATTTGGCCTTGAGGATAGCATGATAATCTTATTTGTTGAAGAATTGATAACAAATGGAATTGATGGTTTAGGCACGTATAGAAAGATTGAGCGAGATCAATGAATGATGTTTGGAGTGAGTAGTTTCATGCCGGGCTCAATGTTGGGTTCAAACGGGGGTAGCTGTAAAAAAAATCCCCGCTTATACCAAAGAAGAATTCATTTCGATTACAATTGAGCAATTAGCAGAGAAAGTCAATGATGTTGCTGCTACGTTTATTGCATACGTAGTATGGAGATATTCAAAATCTCCAAACATCCATGATCGTGTTCGCATTGCTACATTATTTAAACAGAAGTCAATATTATACTAATACCTCAGCACAGATGATATGATAGACACGGCCAATGATGAAGAAAATAAAGACATTCCGTTCTATCAGATCGCAGAAATTGATCTAAAAACTACCGATAAATGGTTGATAGCAGAGACAAAAAATGAGAGTGGCTTGGTTCTTTTTAAACATACAGTTACCATACATAACATAATTGATATTGAAATATACTCACATAGTCCAAAACCAGACTCTCTTAAGAATAAGTTGCGTGAATCGGAAGCAGAACGTATGAAATAATCATTAAAATCTAATAATTGATTAGTAATTTATTCTCTAAAAGACATTATTGGCATATCTTCAATACAGACTTGGATAAATGCTAACCAACCATGGTAAAAATAGTTTGGATGTTACGTACCAGATTTTTGGAACTGTTGGATTTATGCCCGGGCCTGCTATTGGATTCACACATGATTAAATAAAAATAAAATAACAAAACCATGCTATCGATTACTAAAAGGTTAACAAGATCTGACTTTGGATATTTTCTGAAATATAATTTATTTTTGTGTATTCGCATTTGCCCCACAATGCTGAAAATATAAAATTGTTGGTTAGACTTGATGCTTACGTGTAACTCAAGTCAATACGAGTCAAACGTTCAAATAGAGAATGTTGGAAGATGTTAACAAACTAGATGACTGACGACAAGATATCGGTAACGTTCAATGGGCGCCGCGTTAACTCAGTATTTATATCATTTGTTACTTTTACTCAAGATAACCAAAACAACGGATGTGCTAAAGAGCTAGATTATTTAGATACAGAACGCATCAAAGAGGTGGCGAAAGAAGAAAGAAAAAGTTCGCCATATTGGCAATTTACAACTATAGATTTTAGAACTACTGATAGATGGGTAATCGAAGAATGCAAGAACAAGTCAGGCGCTATAACATATACACAGATGGTACCAATAAATAGCATCAATACGATAGAAGTCTTTTCTAATGATTTAACACCAGTGCACGTAAGAAAGAATGAGCTTTTCGACACCGAAGCAGAACAGATGAAATGATTGTTCCAACATTCATTCAAATATTCAAATATTCAGATCATAAGCGCTAATTTGGGCTGATGATAATGGTAACAGCTGAAGAATGTATTACAGAGCCCAAAAACAATGGAAACAATGATGTGAATGCCATCATATTCGCACCAAATCGATTAAATGGTGGCGCTCTGTCCGCGCCTGCTTTGTAGTCATTCTGATTAGCATAGGTGACATAAACATAAGGCAGCACTTCCTGTGATGCTTCAATTCTTGATACCACATAATCAAGTCTCATCGAGTTTATAATGAAAAAGAAGATTAATATCTTTAGCGAAAACTGGGGCCGGAACAATGGAGCGCAACTCCGACCAACTTATATCGTTTATATTGTGTATTATTTCAAGTAGCTTAACTAGTTGCAAATTCCTATAAACTATATCGTGTTAATAAATATATGAGCTTAGAGAAAAAGAATCCATTAAAACGTGATCAGGCATTAAACGATGCAACTAGTGGGCAAATGGGAGAAGAACCAATTACTGAGTCAAACGAGATCAACAATGCAAAATCAAGAGTTAAAGCAGCTCGTAAGCTATCTAGGGAAATCTAATAACTTCAGTTTGCATCTTCTAACAAACTACCGGTGTAAGAAGAAGGAAAAAAAATTATACATACTGGTCTAATAATAGTATGTGAGCCGTTGATTCAATTTTATATCTCTTTTGTGTTTTATTTATATTTATTTTTAGGATACTTTCTAGACTTCTCCGAGATAATCAAGGAATTGAAGGACCTCAGACATAACAAATTATTACGAACCAATACTTCTCGAATATCATGATAATGCTTCATAATGAGGTGGAGATAGGGACAAAATAACTTTGTTTTGAGCGATAATTACCTATTCGAAGAAACTCGAATAAGCCATAAGGTTGTTATAGGCTATAAATAACCTTACTAATCGTGTTGTTATCATCAATAAGCAGCATCGAAAATAATTTAATGAATGTAGGATTGGGTAGTTTGATCAAAATTTCTTACTATCTCAAAGGTTTGTTCAGGTTCGTATTTATAATCTAGATGTAAGTCTGGAAATACAGACCAAGGTCCATATCTAGCCATTATCGGTGCAAGATGATCTTCTCCAAACAATGACAGGCATAACGAGTAGATCATTTTTCTAACTTTTAATTCATTTACAATACCAAAGCTGTGAAGATATTCATGACCAAGCACCATAAATAAGTATGAATTATATTCTTCTAGTGATTTGCGTGCCTTGATTATGGCCAATATTCGTCTGTTAATGATTATCATGTTAGAGCCGAGAACATGATATGCTCCAAGGGTAGTTGGAAGGCCCTGTAGTATCAAGCTTATTCCAGCTCTATGCATTCTAAATTTTGCCTCAACTGCAATCTTCACGAATTCAAATATTTCATTAAAGTCCTTTAATAACAATAGTTTATTTCGATAGAATTCCTGCTGCTCTTCAGTAAATAATTCGGGTTCCTGTGAAGCTGCCTTTAAGAACTTTTTGTCTTTTCTGGTATTATCTCACCTAGATTATTATTGGTGATTACTATATATAAGATTGATAGTTAGTCTGATGCTACTGGGGATAGACTTTTTGCAGTTACTATATTGATTAAATTTGCAAAATTGAAATAGCATTAAACGCTAGAATACAATCCAAACCTATTGATACATTATCTAACCTACTTCAAACCCTTTCTGTCTATTTTCATATATTTCTTGCAATATATCTAAGCATATTAGCTATATTTGCAGCTTTACCTTTGTGAACCACTATTACTACATAGCCTTGCTAAAATCCCATGCTGAGAAGAATTTGGGTACAAGTTCAATAACGACCTGGATGCCATTTTTGGTGTTTTCCAATATCATTTTAGCGAGAGGATGTTCATTAGTACCAAGGTACTTTATGTTTATCTTTTCTACTATAGACAAATTCGCTTGTACGTCTTCAGATATCTTCGCTACAGCTCTTCCCTTTACTCCCTTGTATGGATAGTTATTATCATCAATTGAAAAGTATATTTTATCAGGATTTCTACGAATATTCTGAACCTTCTTTGTCATTTTTTGAGTGGCTATGTATATCTTGTCAGATTCCTTGTTGAACAAAAACCAGATTGGCTGAATCATAGGATATCCATCCTCGTCAATGGTAGCTATCTGGATGTTGAGTTTGCTTGCAAGAAAGTTAGTGACTTCCGTTTCTGAAACAGAATTGGGCATATTAGGAATAGCTTGTATAACTTTCAATAGTAAGATTCAACATTTACTTTGGATATAAACATTAAGGGTTAGGGGAATTGTATTCTATTAACTGTAGGCATGGAATCCGGCTTTCAAGTAAGAGTATTTAATAATAGGACAGATTCTGAAAGAGTAGTAAAGCTTATTTCAGATACTATTGTTAATGAATTTGAATTTAAACTTGATTCTGATGACTTAGATGCTGATATAACTTTTATAGAGGAACATTATAAAAAATCTAACGGTGGATGTTTCTGGGTTGCTGAAAGCACAAAAGACTGCGATAATAATAATAATAATGATAATCAAATTATAATTATAGGTACAATAGCAATAAGAAACATGAAACAAATTGAATCCACGGCTGAACTAAAGCGCATGTATGATTAAGGCATTATAAACAATTAGGAATAGGACAAAAAATGCTCGATATAGCAATAGATTTTGCTAAAAGGTTTGGTTACAAGAGAATAGTTCTGGATAGCTCAAAATATCTATATGCAGCAAGGTTTCTATATCTAAAGAAAGGTTTTGTAGATGTTTCAAGATACAATAATAATTGTATACGCCATGCACCAGCGAATCAAAATGTTTTAGATAGGTGCTCTGCACAACCGACACAACCGACAACAATTGATTTATCTTCTAGCACACAAGGGAGGAATTATGCCAAAAAAGAGATTACAGAGCTAACGGAAAGGAAGAAAGGACGAAAAGTCAAACAAACTCCCCTTATGAAACTCTGAAAGGGAAATCTTTCTATACATATATACCATCAATACTACTCCTACAATCAAATATATGAAACCTGCTGCCATAAATAATTCTCCTAAATAAAGGAGCCTAAAAATAAGAATAACAACGGCGGAAATTGAAAATGGCATTATTCCTCCAATAATCACTAAAGATAATGCATTTGTTATCTCCATCTGAATCACCGATTTGTAAATCTGGCTGGTGAACTTTTTCACCATATTCTTTGACCAGCCACTTTGCCGAGTTCCTTGCTGACTTCTATGAGATATTCCTTATTTCGCCGACGTCTTTCTTCAGAAGTGGTTTCAGCTGAATACACTGGCTTCTTTATCTAAGTCGTTCAAGATAGTTATCAGGTTGGTAGTTTGAAAGATAAGAGTTAGAAGAATAAGAGGTCCTGCTATTATCGTTGCATTAGATTGAAGTAAAGTATTGCCGTCAATCAAACTAAGTCTTGGTTTGTATTGTTTGTTGTCGAAGCAAAAACTTCCTGGTGGATTAAAAATAAGATAATAATACCAATTATGGCGTAAGGCCAAATTTTACTCATTTTTTCAATTCGTTCCTAGTATCTATGTCATATAAGTATAAATTAAGCATCATTATTCATTGTAACTAATATTTTCTCACTAATTTTGATATGGCTTTTGTGTGGCTGCCGGCTACGGTAGTCGATTCACGACTCTGATTGTCCAACAAGCACTGCAAAATATCCGAAAAAAACTATCCCCGTATTCCCCCCGAAGTAGATA
>AF_2010_repII_A01DRAFT_1000013_pt1 | contig 16115 bp, 15 predicted proteins | sample AmaForrepliIIA01_FD_9192 | JGI IMG/M metagenome (IMG submission 9192) | reverse complement strand
TGAAGAGGTTGTTAAATTATGGCATACCGGATGATAAAATAGGGGTATACTTTGGAGAGCGTAAAGAGATAAGAGAAATAACGATAAGCACCTACCAAAGTGTAATCTATAATCCTAACCTTATACGAAGATCAAAGATGATAATCTTTGATGAGGTACACCTTGTAAGTGACACGTCCAAAGTGCTTAGAAAGATATTTGATATTGCTGTGGAAGACTCCAGTAAGGCCCTTTTAGGTCTTACTGCTACAATAAATGAAAATCATCCCCGATACAATACAATCGTTACAGTTCTGCCTCCTGTTAAGAAATACATGCTAAGAGAGGCTGTCAAAGATAAAAGATTAGCAAAGCCAGTTGTTATTCCAATGCAAGTAAAATTCACAGAAAAAGAGCAGATTCTTTACGACACGTACTCTACAAAGATTAAAAACATTTCTTCGCGGTTCAAGAGATATGACGCAACTTCGATGTCTCTACTATTAAGAAAAGGTGGTTTTGTAGGAGGACTAGCCAGAGCATGGTTTCTGAATGTAAGGAAGAGAAGGGTCTTGTTAAGTTGCGCTGAAAACAAAATATCTGCGGCAGTAAATTTGATAACGAAAAAACATCCAAATCAGAAGATCATGGTCTTTAGTGAAACACTTGACTCTATTAACAGGCTAAAGACGAGTTTGGAAGGCGAGGGAATAAGATCTATGGTAATAGATAGTACTATTAATTCCATAAAGAGACAGAAAATACTTTCATCTTGGGGTAAAGACTTCTATGCCTTGTTATCAGTACATACCCTAGAGATAGGCTATGATGTTCCTGAGGTCGGAATAGAGATAATTTTAGCTACTACTTCGAATATGAATCAAGTAATTCAAAGAATAGGAAGAATAGAACAAAAATTATATCAAATCAAAAGTAGTAAAGACAAGAACAAACACTATGAAGTAAACGTTCAAGCTAAAACATGTACATGCCAGGATTTTAACTTTAGAGGCATCAAGTGTAAGCATATTACTGCAACTGAAATACTTGACACGACTACATCTACATCTACATCAGTCACTCATTCCTAGCTCTTCCTATGTATTAAATTAGGAGTAAATCTTAAATTGAAATCTAAACAGATTAGATGACATACTAATTTTTGTTTTTCATTCGAATAAAGTGCTCAGCTACCTTCAAGCTCATCATCAAGTGGATGGAACCAGCCACCCACACGCAAAGCCTTGCCAGCATCTGAGTCAGCTAGATTCCAAGTAACCAAGCGATCCATATGGATCTTCACAGTTACGTCATCACCTTCTGAAAGGTACGAGATGACTCTGACATCGTCAACTTGACCCATAATAAGTACTCCTTTGAGGTTTAAACCAGCTCGGGATATGTCTATCATTACTGATGCAAGTGATCTTTTCATAAGGTTCCTGTACTTGTGTGTATTGTGAGAGGTTGGAATGCAGATGTTGTTATCAACTAGCAAGAACCACATGGGCACTAAATGAATACTTCCATCATTGTTGACCGTGGCTAAGTTAGCAATAAGCCTTTTCGAAAGAAGGCTCTGTATCTCAGTCAAAGTTAGAATATGCGGCCTATCTGGATCGATATTTGTCATATGCTTCAATTTGGATAAAGTAGAATGGGAGATATCATTTTACCTCAAGGCTTCTTATTCGATATTATATTTTGGTTCTTATTGTAGTTGTATTTCTCCAGGCTCGCATTGGCGTGCCAGTAAATGTGTGAGTTATCATCTGTGAGTTAGAAAATATAATTCATAAGGTCATCAAAAAATTTCGTGCTCTGTAAATTCGGCTTGTTAAGCAGTGGTTAATCACCAATTTTATATTTTCCATTAACAACAAGTACAAATCTACTATTGTTAATAGTTTCACAATAGGGTGAAATACTATCATAATTAAAGAATAACTTCAACCGTGTTACTCTTAGACATCAACTATTCGTCAGATATTTGATATAGCTTTTTCTATTTCTTTTGCAAGGTTAATGTCTCTTTTGGTTATGGCATTAACATCAAAAGACTTTAATGAAAGTTTAACAGTCCTCCAATTAATTGTAATAATCGGATGATGGTTGACCCTCTCAGCAATTTTTGCTACATTATTTACAAACTCAATGGCTTTCATAAAACTTGGAAATTGAAAAGATTTTACGACCTTATCTTTCTCCAATTTCCATCCGCTACCTAATCCTTCAATATCTCTTTTTATTTCTTCCATAGAGGGCATATCATATAGGTTATTATCCATTTTATATTACTATTATTATCTAACGAGCCCGTTGTCAGATATCATGAAATAAATTTTGAGAATCATTAAGAAACCGTGACAAGCTAAAGGATGATGCTATTTCACAATTATCAGACCAACTTGTAGCACGAGTTCAGGGGATTGAAAGACAGCAGCTACTAACTAGTTTTTAGCATTATTATTTTGGACGTTTTAGATTCAGCTAAATGCCACTCAACAAGTCATGGCATGATTACAATGAGTCATTGATTGAACGTGGACGAATTCTAATGGATATTGGTTTTTTAGGTTCATCTAAAATGGAGATAAAAAATATGAACGAAGGTAAGGTAGGAGCTCCATTTGAATATTCAAGTACATATATTCAGTTTCTAGCGTTTCTCAAGATAGGATTCAAGATTTCATATAGAACTGTACAAGGGGTCATAAGAGGACTATCTGATTATATCAAGGTTGAAGGAATCCATTTTACACAGATCAGGTGAAGAACTTTAAAGATTAAACCAACAGTAGGGAATCTGAATCTAGATAGTGGTGATGATGATGATAACAAACCTCTAACATTGATAGTTGACGCTTCCGGTCTTACCGTAACAAAGAAAGGAGATTATATAGAACAAAAATGGATTAGCAAGATAAAAGAGTTTATCAAGCTGCATATTGCAGTGGATGCTAAATCAGAGAAGATTGTATCATTCAGAATAACTAAAGGTAATGTTCATGATTCCAAAAAGTTAGTCCCATAATAAGAGAGGCATATGGGGAATATGATATTGATAAGGTGTACGCTGATAAGGCTCATGACAATCGACGTACTTTTAACTTGTCAGTTAGATGACTTGAATAGAACCTGCTATTCAAATAAGAAAGATGCATCTATTAAAACAAAAGGATGTCCATTACGAAGAGATGAGGTACTGGTAATTATGAGGCTAGGGTATGAAAGAGGGAAGCAGCTAAAAGACGTAGGTAGAGAAGATGGATTGCAGAAATTGTTTTTTCATCACTAAAAAGAGTATTAGGCGAGAACCTACTTTCCAAGAAATTCAAAGCACAGAAGGTGGAAGCAGGGCTGAAAGTAATGCTTTATAATAAATTCATCGGCTTGTAAGTCTGACTAAAAATGCTATTGTGAAATATGTATTGAGTGAATTAAGCTACAGTCTAGCTACTAACATAATATATTTAATTTACTGTAAATGCCGTAGTTAACAGGATTAATCCATTTTATTCTTAATAGGTATCAAGTAAAGAAGTTTATTAGATGCCTCAATACAAATTAGAATACAAATTAGAAAAGGATTGTCAAGAGGCAAGTTATTTGAAGAAGAGCTGTTTTTATTGCGTCGGATAAATGAAAGGGTCGTACGGTGTAAGCTGTGTCCACGTTTGATAAAATATAGTCAAGAAGTAGGAAGAATTAAAAAAAAGGAGTTTAAGAACCAGAATTATTGGGCAAAACCCGTTCCTACATTTGGGGATTCCAAAGCTAAATTATTGGTAATTGGATTAGCTCCTGCTGCAAATGGGGGAAACAGAACTGGCAGAATATTTACGGGGGATAGCTCTGGTGATTGGCTTATAAGAGCTTTATTTGAAACAGGATTTGCCAATAAACCTATTAGTGTATCAAAAGATGATGGACTAATTTTAAAAGATGCCTATTTGACTGCGGCAGTACGATGCGCCCCTCCACTCAATAAACCAACTCGGTCTGAAATATCTAACTGTTCTCAGTACCTCATAGAAGAAATAAAAATACTTGAAAAGACAAACAAAGTTATCGTGGCTCTTGGGAAGATTGCTTTTGATGCATATTGTAATGTATGTAATATTAAAGGATTGAAGTTTGGTCATAACAAGGTTTACTCCATATATAATGATAATAAGACTCTGATAGCTTCGTACCATCCAAGTAGAAGAAATACTAGTACCCATACATTAACATGGCTGATGTGGATTGATATCTTCAAAACGGCAAGATCAATAATAAATGGACAAACAAAGTTAAATGATAAATATTCAGTTTCTTAATGTTTTAATGTGTTAGGAAAAATAAGGAAATGGCTGCACTACTTTATATTTTAAAGGTAATAGATAATACCCGTGGATACTCAACTTGCAGAACTATGAGATTGCAAGAGTTCTTCATAAAATTGCTATCTATGAAGAAATAAAGGAGAAAAGTTCAAGCCTAGAGCATATGAAAAAGCAGCCTTATATGTAGAATCTCTAAATGAAGGTCTTATACCAATTTATTGTGGCCCTAATACGTTAAATGATATAAAATGCCAATAGATCCAGACTTCCCAAAAAATAGGCACGTAATTGGTAAACATGATTGCTCTGACGGAGAACATTTTATTTGGGGTTTGAGCAGGATATCCCAAAGTAATGAAGATAGAAGAAGTAGTAGTTATTGGATTATTTGTGGTTAGTCTCCTAATAGCATAATTCCCCAGTCATCTGTTTATCATCACTTTTTCGCTTCGAAATCAAACACGATAGAGATTTTTCCGCCACCTACCGCAATTCCAGTACTGATATTTGTAAGATAAGGATTTAGGATGTTCTTTTTCGAAACTGCGTCGTTCATCATATCATCAACCGCATTACTTATGGCGGTTTCACATGCATAGATATCTCCACAGTGATAAATAGAAAGATTCTCTGCGACATATCCTGTTTCACCATTCTCTGAATATCTCTTTGAAGGACTGTTTCCAGAAGAGTCAAGATGTGTTAAGGTAAGCTGAGTGAGTAGGAATTTTGCCTGCTTTTCTGCTGATATAGCAGCTCCCTCACGTAATGGTTGTAGGTGAAAGTTGAGTCTCTGATTATTAATTACCTGTAGTGCATATGACTTGAGAGCAGGAATTGATGATGGATTAGCTGAATTTGGTGTAAAGGCGAATATTGCTGTGAGTAAAACTATTAGCACACCGCCTATAATTGAGATTAGCATTACCTTATTCATTATATATTATTATCCAGTCTTACATAATTTAAAATCATTCTCAGGTAGTATCAAAAAGGAGAGAGCTTTTCATATACAGAAATTGATAATTTAGGTTGCTATAAACACTTTAACGGATTTTGTCTTGTCTGTCTGAAAAGGTATCATTTGTCTTGGTCCTGTCGTCTAATCCCCCCATAGACAAATTGTTTGTTATCTACATCGTGTATATGATAATAAGCAACAACATATATCTTGACCCACTGCAGAATACAACCGTGTTCTGATACCTAACAATCTCAATAGCTAGTTGTAGTCTGCTGTTTAATTTTGACTATTATGCTGCACATATTACATGGTTTAATCATTAATTCTAAACATGATTATATATCATATATTGGATGTAAATAGCAGTCAATTATGGTATTAATTAAGGGTAATAGCAATCAAACTAGACAGCAGCAGACCCACGAACATAATTCTTAGGCTTTATCTTCTGTTGTCAATAGCGATTCTATCAGCTTGGAGTTTATTGAAAGAAAAAATGGCTTCGTAACTGAAGGATTACAAGTTAATGTTCAAAAATAGCTAAGAACACAAAATGTTTTAGGTCCAGACTCAACTCAACTCAAATCACAAGTGGAGTTACTTTATTTCTACTTTGATAGATAATCATATAGAGGCAATAGTTGATGTACGTCGTTATACAGGATCTAGAACATGCCCACAATTTAACAAGGAGCAGATGATCAAAGCGCTCAATAAGGAAAATGTATCATATGTTCATATTGAGAAGCTTGGTGGAAGACGAAAGCAATCAGATACCAAAAAATTTAGATACAATTATAACAATAATAGTGGATGGAAAAATGAAGGCTTCATAGCCTACGCTAATTACATGGCTACCACAGCATTTAGAGAAGGTATCCATGAAATGCTTTTACTTATGACGAATTTTAACAATATAACTATTTTGTGTGCAGAAGCAGTACCATGGCGTTGTCACAGGAGAATGATATCAGATTACCTTACGCTGGTAGAAGGCATTTTTGTAATTGATATTATACACAGCGAAAAGCAACCAGGGCTGCATCAGTTAACCTCATTTGCACATCTTGCTGATAGCAAAACCACCATCTATCCAGAAAATGGACAAATGAAAATAATAGTACGTTAACGAGAAAATAAGTCAGGGGTCAATTTGTAAACTAAAATGATTTTATGTTCATCAATTGTTCCTAGGATTTGACAGACTGGAAAATGTCTGAAGAATTAGAGTTAGCAACATTCACAGCTGAAGGAATAGGAAGAATTACGTCTCCCGGTGTAAGATGGCTTGGAGCAAGATTTTTGAGGGCAGGATCAACTGGTAACTTAGCCTTTCTGAACGAGGTGGTTGGAATTTTTGAAGCAGAAGTCGACATGGACGGAAATTTCTCGAAGACTTGGGAATTGACTTAATAGAATCCACATTTTTTTTCTAACAAATAAAGGATAGGATTCCGTACTTGACCCCTTAAATATTGGCTACTTGCAGTCAATCATCTAATGAAAATTGTGTATCAGGATCCGACTTTCTCTCTCCAGCTACTTCGGACGATAGGAGAGACATATTACAAAGGGGCAGATATTGGTGAATGTCTCTCCACTGCATATCGTATTAAAGAAGGTGACTTTGAGAGTTGGCATGAAGAATGGCTAAAGACAGCGAAAAGAATTCACAAATATGCAGATGACAATCTTGCTGCTGGACATAATGTGAGTGCACGTGAGGCTTATCTTCGAGCTTCAAATTATTATAGGGTTGCCGAGTTTCTACTGATGGATCCAGAAGATCCAAGGATTCAAGTTACTTGGGGAAATAGCAAAGAATGCTTCAGCAAAGCAGCCAATCTTTTCTCACCACCTTTTGAGCCTGTAGAAATACCATATGAGCAGACTACATTACCAGGATTTTTCTACAGAGTGGATAATAAGAATAATGATAGTAACAGGGCCCCTATCCCGACTTTAATCGTACACGGTGGTTTTGACTCAACGCTAGAAGAACTTTACACATCTGCTGCCGCCCCAGCATTGGAAAGAGGTTACAACTGCCTCACCTTTGAAGGTCCTGGTCAGGGCGGTGTAATACGTAAGCAAAAGGTTCCGTTTAGATATGACTGGGAAAAAGTAGTCACACCTGTTGTAGATTATGCTTTGAGTAGGCCAGAAGAAATAGATCCTAAACGTATTGCCCTGATGGGGATAAGCATGGGGGGATATCTAGCTGCGAGGGCTGTTGCATTTGAACATCGTATATCTGCCTGTATACTAAATGATGGTGTCTTTGACGGTTATGAAGCTTTTGCATCGAGTTTTCCTAAGTCATTGCTAACTGCAATAGATAATGGTAATTCGGAATTTGTTAACACTTTCCTTAATAATTTGTCTGAATCGAATCCAAATATAAGATTCAACATGGAACACGGAATGTGGACAGCTGGCGCTAATACACCATTCGAACTGGTGCAGGGATCCAAGAATTATACACTAAAGAATGTTGCTCAAAACATTAAATGTCCCACACTCGTCCTAGAAGCAGAACAAGATGATTCATTTCCTGGGCAACCAAAAAAAGTGTTTGACGCGCTAACCTGTCCAAAGAAACACATATTATTTACAACGGAAGAAGGTGCCGAAGAGCATTGCCAATGTGGTGCATCCGCTTTATCTAATCAACGTATATTTGACTGGTTAGATGAGATGTTTCGAATAATTTCTTGAACTAGAGCTGGAAGTTTTTTTGGAACTGGCTCATCTTGGAGAAAGATAGTTGCTCTGTGTCAACGGCCCCAACCTTTCTTTTCCTCTTTCTTTCAGCCGGCGAATAGCTTAACGCCATTCCACAACATGGATAGAACTTACTTTGATTAGAATAATAGACTTCACACCTTCTACAATAATTTTTACCCCCTGTCATTATGACTTGCCATGGACAGTCTTTGAATATAATCTGTCCCACAGATTACTACAAACCAATGCTATTTCTACTACACGTGAAAGTATAGTAGTATCTGCTAATGAGAAATGGATCTCTTGATAGGGAGAGGGAGGCAGAATTTAAACCATAAATGTTGTGATTTCATCCTCAGCGAAATTTACATACCAACTTAAGTGACATCTCTGCTTCACAGTTAATTAAGATCTTTCAATTACTGTGCGGACCCAATATCGTGAAAGACTATGATTATATCTGCTTATGAACTAGTTCTACTTTTTACTTCAAACCAAGACAGTGTTCTAGTTACTGGTCCTTATCCACCATTCGGATTGGCCACAGCCTAGTTTCTGCGTTTATCATCTTATCTAGTGCCAGTTGTATTTATTCTTCAGCAATTTTGGTCTCAAGACTCAAGATTACACCAGCTGATTAGAGACGTACATTACTAGATAGTATTGGAATAGAGAAGAAGGAGCAAGAATTGACAAATAGAGTACTTTCGTTTTCAAAAGATCACTCAAATAGCATGCGAGAGGAAACTACTATTGAGTCTTCTATACGAGAAGATGATTTGAAACAGTACTTGGAACAGGTAATAAGTGAAAAGCAATTTGATAACAAGTGAGGATGAGGATACATACTAAAAGGAAAAATGAATTATACCACCATAACCTCGACCAGCTAATAATTTGAAATCATGTGTGCAAATATTGATACTAAAAGTATACGCTTCCAAACAAGGACCTATTCCTGGGTAAAAGAGGTCAAATTTTAGCATTCGGAGTTTGCTATTATACTAATCTAACTCTTTAATGATCCTATCAATCAAATAATCAATAGAAACTGGCTTTCTAATAAAACATCCAAGGCTTATGGACGGATGAATTTCTCTCAAAGCGTCTCGATTTATTTCTCCTGAAGACATGTAGCAAATTTTGACATTGATATCGATTCCCAAAATTCTTTCAGATAAATGGAATCCATCAATGTATGGCATATTAATATCAATTAACAGGAGATCGTAAATGCTTGGTTCGAAATTTAGCAATGCTACTCTAGGATCATTATATGTATGAACCTCAATCTTTTTGAGGGTGTTAATATTATTGTTTTCTATTCCTATCTTGAATGTAGAAGTGATATCTCGATCATCATCCACAATTAATATTCTTTTCCAATACTGTTCTTTGTCTCTTGTAGTAGTGACATCAGCAACTGATGATTTGCCAAGATTCTTGATTTCTCTTATCACATTCCTTTTCGCCGCGGCAAGTCTGTTTATTTAATCTAACATTTTCAATCTCCCTTAAAATTGTTTATGGCACTACTTCACCGAAAATGGAAATTCTCTGGGATTTTTGCCTTGCATGAATTGAAATCAAACAACGTAGAAGTAAGGATGATAAGGATCATGTGATTCAAAATTTGAGAAGAGATAATAAGATTAGATGAGAGTATTATTGAGTACATCGAGATTTCTTATGATCAATATTTTAAGAACTAAAGTAAGATAGTAATCTCAATGTAAAGAGTAAGATGACAATGATACGGGCAATCATAGAAAAGATGTGTTGATTATTTTTTATTTACTTTCTATACAACAAGTTGATTCAACATATTTATAAATTGGTTAAGTTTTTCTCCTGGGATCTCTGCTCCACATGCTTTTTCGTGTCCTCCACCACTTCCGCCTATTTCCGAACTAATTTGATTTACTAACTTTTCCTAGATGCACTTTACAAGAATCACTGCCGCGGATTGAAATAATATACGAATTGTCTTTTAACTCATAGACCATTGCAACTGGTCTTTCTGAAATACCCAAAACAAAGTTGACAATGGAACTAGTAGACACAGTAGAACTACTTTGCGCGTACGCAATGTGATCGGTTTTAATTATCGATCCTTCTATTTTCCTGACAACGTCAGAAACCTCTTTTGCATATCTTTCTGCTATGGAGAAACCACCATCAATGTTGTGTGGATATTTCATGGCCGAAAGAGATTTCACAAGCTCAACCAGAAATTCATCGTCATTTTGTTTGGCAGAAATCATATAGGATAGCACAGTAGATTCTAACATCATAAACTGCCTATCGAATCGTGATACAATAGAAGATGCAATAGGTTTATTTTCCATATAGTCAGTCAAAGAGGCGGCTGCAGCAAAAAAAGCAGATTGGAGCTCTAAATTCCTTTTGAATTTAATATATATTTGTACACTGGTGCATTCTTCAACTGAATGAATCAACAATACTCCCATTTTCTTTAGTGACAGTATAGTCTCTCTGTCTAGGTAAAGATGATCGATATATACTACCTTAGTGCCGTTTGAGATCATCTTACCGACAATATCCATAAACTGTCCCTCATTCTTTTTGCTCAAGCCCAAGTAGCTAACAAATATTTGATCGAATTTTGGCAATAAATCTGGAGAAGACAGTCTTCCTAGGCTGGATATAAAATTAGGGTAATCGACTAGGATTATTGCCTTGGCGTTAAACGCTGCATTGATCAATGCAGCCGACACTATACCGTCTACATCCTCTTTATGTGATATGCATACAATTAGAGACATGCCTCATTCCCTAAAATATTCTGAAATTTATAGTATACAGTATAGGACCTCACAATTGTATGAGATGGTATATAGTGTCTTGATTTCACTCGTATAGTAACTAGAATGAACTATCAACAGTTGTCAATTGCTACCGGAATCTGTTTTGTTAGTCTGATTCTGCAATAGCCCCACTAATCAAATAATCGACTGTAACAGACATTCTATTGAAATATTCAATATAGATAGCGTATCGAAGTGGCTTTAGAATTAAAACTTGAACAAACACATCTAAGCATAACCTACTTTTAGCAGTAACGTTAATTATGGAACTTATACTTTAATTCTTTACTTAAATTAGATGATAGTCATTAATATCAAAGATGCAATATGGTCAATTCTAGAACATATTCATTATTAGAATAAGATGGAAGTCAGGCGCGATTCCAGGATTAATGTTGTAATTGTAGATATAAGAGACAAGGAGTTATAAAATATGAGCATCATGATAATTAAATGTCCAAAAAAATGTGACTGTCATAAGGTTTATCGTGCATGTAGATGCGGTTGCTGTGATTGTTGGAAGTATGTAGTTTGACAATATCTTTCAATGAGAAGTATGCGATATCCAAACCCACGCTATTAGGTTGTCAGAATGGTGTACCTGCCGACGATTTGTCTTACCTTGACCTGATTATATAAGGCATTCCGCTTTCCAATCCTGATATAATTTCTAAATTAAATTCATGCATCTCAAGAATGCTTCTCACTTTTTCAAAAGGAATTCTTAATAATTGAAAAATGAGGTTAATGTGCTGGTCTAACACTTTTATAATTTTCGTATGATTGACTTAATTCGTAAGCAGCAGATACTAACCTACTTGAGATATTATTCAAAACATCTGGATCAAACATTGATCTATCCCTTACCATCTCCTCTGAATATGTCTTGAGTTCTTCCAATTTCTCTTCCAACATTATGATACTTAAGCCTAATCTTCTGAAATTTTCTTCTGAACTCATATGCCTTATTAATTCAGAGAAGTATTATATAGTTTCTTTATTTATGATTCTTTTTATCTCTCGTACTGTATATGCTAGCAGACTAATCATAATTGTTACGGCGGCAAATAATACCCACAATTGTCTGAAGGTAAAAATATTGATTACTATAACAATCAATGCTATCGATGTGCTATGTTTGTTTATGTAAATCTACATGAAGCCAAACTAGAGACGTTTACTTTTGCTCTCGGCTTTCTACTCCAATAGTTTCATATCTTGCAAGGAAACCACATTTTGCTACGAGAAAATGATTGTTAAAATGAGTGTCTTAACCTGAGACTCTACTCTGATATCGTTGAGAGTTTATTTTTATTGCTCGTTCAATCGACTATGCTAAGTATCCTAAATATAACAAATATTCCACCACCTTACTAACCGTATGTAATGTCATACATACCTAGAATTTGTATGGAAGTCTTTCCAAATTTTGAGATAGGTACAATCAACCTTTTTAGTAGGCTTTTATTAAATCCGACCCATAGGGAATCTCATTCTTTTATTCGATGATTAACTCTATATACATGGTGACTTCCCTCTAAGACCTGCTCCACAACGTCTTACATTCAATATGCTATTAGGAGGATTTAATATGAGATTCGTACAACCCCTCGATCACTATCGAAGTTTCCATTATGGTTCACGTTGAATAATATACTACATAATATTAAAAGAAATTCTACTTAAGGAGAACATTTTCGTCATATCATAATGTGAGCGTAGTCTTACTAATATTCTATGATTCCTCTGGAAAGGTCAAAGATATTATATTTTCGTTTATGTTTATTTCTACTTTTTTGGCTAGAATATCTTCCGAAAGTCCTGACACAAGAGTTTTTACGTAGAGTGACCACTTGATCCCCAAATCGTGTTGTATATTAAATAGGTACGACTGATTTCTATAAACTATGTTGTGTTGCATCCAAGATACTGTCAGCCAAGTTCGTAAGACATCAACAAAATCACGGGTAGTGGGACGTTGTTTCATAACTGTAAGTATGTTTTTGAAATATTCTTTCTCGATCTTTTGAGCCAAATCTATTATTTGCTCATTTGTAAGTTGGTTTATGACTTTCTCAAGGAATACCTTAGTCATTGGAAGGAGCCCTACCTTTCGTTCATATCGTTCCCATTTTACGTGGTTTGAAAAAATCTTTGTCACAAAAGCGTTTAGAGTTACGTTTTCGAATTCTGCTTCCTTTCTTAACTCGTCTATCAGCAAGGAGGGTAATCGAAATGAAATAGTCTCAGTTTTTGTTTTGGTGGTGCCCCTATTATTCATACATACTTTAGTTAACCGATTACATTTAAAGACTGTTGTCATATGGTGGTTCGCCTGTTTGAAATGAGATAAATATGAAGCTTGTAGGCAAGCAAGCATGCTTACGATATGTTAGAGTACTCAGATTCAGGAATTATTAGGATGTTGTGAACTGGAACGATAATCGAGAGTAAAGAATATTGCTTTCAATATTCTTCTGAACCAGAAAAATATCCTATCTATTTGCCGACGATACAAACTATGTTTGACTCATTCACCTTAGTTTCATACATCAATGATGATGGACGATAGAATGGGATCGCCTCATTTTTGTGGTCTTAGCAGCTAAGGATTGATTGTTGTTCGTAATCCCATAGTACTTTTTATGGAGCTGGAATCAATGTTTAACGTGGACAAAAAATGCAGAAAATGAATACGAGGTCTGGTGATGAGACAAGTTCTCAGTGTCTATCTGGTATTAAAAAATAATACATATCGCAAGCTTGAGATTAGGAAGGAAGGATATCCATTAAAACATCGTCTGACGAGTAAGATTATGATCGGAATAAGTGCTTTTGTGCTTATCAGTCTCATTCCCAGTTCTCTAGTAATTATGCAACATGTTACGGCATAGGCATCTATACTAAATGATGATCAACCGGTCAATCAATCTTGAATGAATGCAATACGTTGTGACACACTGAAAACCTATAAGCAATATACTATCGGTATCTTCTAAATATGTGATTTAACTTAGCTCTTGAAGTCCTAAACAGCAATCATCATTCCATGTTTTGGATAGTTTTCAGCTTTTTGATCGGTATAGCGATAACGGTTGATCTTTGGACGGTAGGTGGAGTAAAGCGAAAACTAAAGAGATTCAAAATGGTTTGGTCGAGAAGAGATGAAGAGTCAAACAGAAGAACGCTTATAGACTCCTCGGTATCACAACTGCCATTTAGACAAGCTCTGTTATGGACAATTGTATGGATATCTCTTGCAGGCATATTTGCGATGCTAATTTTTATAAGCAGCGGGTATAACAAATCCTTGGAATTCATCACTGGGTACGCAATTGAAAAGGCGCTTAGCGTAGATAACATGTTCGTATTCCTACTCGTGTTTTCGTCACTCAAAATTCCACCTATCTATCAGCATAAAATCCTCATGACCGGTGTTCTAGGCGCGGTCGTCTTGAGAATAGCATTAATTCTCGCTGGAATATCGTTGCTTGAAAGCTTTCACTGGATGATATACGTCTTTGGTGTACTGCTTATGTTCACGGGGATTAAGATTTTCTTACAAAGGAGGGAAAATGTGGTAAATATTGAAGAAAACATTGCCTTCAAGATAATGAAGAAATTCATTCCCATTTCGCCTGTGCTAGACGGCGGCAGATTTTTTTCGCGTATAGGTGGAGTTTGGTACGTTACGCCCATCTTTATTTCGGTCATAATTGTTGAAATGACCGACCTAGTTTTTGCCTTGGATTCCATTCCTGCTGTCCTTGCAATAACGACAGATACATTCATTGTAATAACATCAAATATTTTTGCAATCTTAGGTTTGAGAAGTATATACTTCCTACTTGACAATATGATAAATAAATTCTACTATTTGAAAGCTGGTTTGGCAGCTATATTATTCTTTGTTGGATCGAAGATGCTATTATCAAACTATTTTAACATTCCTATAATGGCATCGGTTGGAGTGATATTTACCATTCTGTCTGTCACAATAATAGTGTCATTTATCAGAACACGACATACTTTGGAGGCAAAAAAAACGACTAATGATTACTACCTATGATTGAGTATATCATAAACCCTTTTTTTTCATTCTTGAGCCAAACAGGATACCTAGGTATATTTTTAAATCAGCTTTGTGGATAGCATAATAATATTCCTTCCGCCTTTTTATTATTCTATTCTCATTCCAGCTGCGCTAGACAAAGATTTAGATCCTCATGCTATAGCTATCATTAGTGCAGTCGGTATGGTTTCGGCTAAATTAATAATCTTTCGTATAAGCTATTTTGGCCATAAAATTCTACAAAAGGAAAACATTAAGAAAAGCAAACTAATGGTCAATATCCAAAAATTTGTAACTAAATATGGTTGGGGAGCTGCATTAATTGTTGCAGCGACGCCAATTCCAGACGATGTTGTATACATTGTGTTAGGATTCTCAAAATACAATATATTGAAATTTATTGTGGCTACTTTTTTTGGGAAATTCTTGATTAATGAATTTTTGATTGTGGGAATAACCACTTACGGAAAACAGTTTTTCGAACGACTTCTTCTAAACACTGGTGATCATGAATTACTTTTAATGATAGGAATAATAATTGCAATCATTACAGTTGTGGGCATAGCAATATTGATAACTCCAAAGATTGGTTCAGGTAGATCTGTTGCAAAACGGTTTAGTTTCTAAACGCGTCGTCTGACGAGGGAGGATATTTAAACAAATGAGGATCTTTAGAGAAAGAAAAAATATTTTAGGAAATTTGTCCTTGATTTGCATTCAGCTACAAATTCAAATCATGAATGTGGGTAGTAAAGATGGAGTAGCGAATTGTGCAATAAGAAATGCAACTGGCGATGGTCAAACACCAAGTATTCGCTTGAGGTCTGTGACATGTCCATTTCCATATTCCATATACATTAAACCGATATTGTCACCAACAGATTTGTGCTGGTCAATATATGATCCCTATTCTACAATCATGGTCCATCAAAGGCTATTATTACGTCACCTACATGCTTCTTTGAATATTGATCTCTAGTACTTAAGGACTACAGCCTTATCAGCGCGACCATTTGCAACTGTATATACACATATTACCAGTAAGACTGGTTACTGTAGAAGGTGTATCTGGATTTTCTGCTAGATCTGAGATCAAGGTACACCCTTCAGCCCAAGATATAGTTGCATATAACACCCTTTTTCAATTAATATAAGGACAATTCTTGTCATTGTGCGAAATAGTATTGCAAGTCCTATTCTATATGACGTACCTGTCC
>AF_2010_repII_A01DRAFT_1000012_pt1 | contig 16222 bp, 16 predicted proteins | sample AmaForrepliIIA01_FD_9192 | JGI IMG/M metagenome (IMG submission 9192) | reverse complement strand
TCTTTCTCCCTATCCTAAGTCTATAAAATGTTTCAAGTAGCAGCAAAGTTGGGATAAAGCCCAATACGACCCACGAAACGGATTCAGTTATTTCCATAGACCTTGCTCTGCTTTCGTAATAGATTAAGTCTAGTCACTTGCTTATTGAATAAATCAAATCCCGTAATGATAATTCATAAACACCGTTACAGACTTGACGTATATACCATGTGTAAAATTTGAACTGTTGTTANGAAGAATTGAGCTGGTTTCGTAGCCGCACCTGAAGACGACAAAGCGTCAGAAATAGGGGATATGCCGAAATACGTTAGACCAANAGGCATTCCCATACATAATTTGTTTCATTATAAGAGATGGTGGATAACATATTTTATGAAGAATCATGCGGCAGTAAATGATCATTGAGAGCGCAAACCATTCCTTAATTATCTGGAGTCTATAAGACAGTCTTTAATAGAAACAATACAAAGTATTGATATTGATATGAAGACTGGCATAACCCTACCACAGTATGGATCGCAAGCTACAAAAGAAAATGTTATCCAGCTGGCAAAGGCTGCAGAGCAAGAACAACTCGATTCTCTTTGGGTATTTGAGAGATTACTCTGGCCTATTAATCCACAAACGCCGTATCCAGGCGCGGCCGATGGGAACCTTTCACCTGCTCTACAAAACGTGTTTGATCCAATGGAAACCCTTACTTTTGTTGCAGCAAAAACAGACAAAGTTGCATTAGGATCTTGTGTTATAGATATGTTATTTCACAATCCTGTAATTTTAGGAAGACAATTTGCAACTTTAGATGTTTTATCACAGGGAAGATGTATTTGTGGCCTTGGCATTGGTTGGTCAAAAGATGAATATATGGCCTCTAATGTTCCATTTAAGAATAGAGGAGCAAGAGCGGATGAGTTTATCCAAGTACTAACACGGATCTGGACTGAAGACGTAGTTGAATTCAAAGGAAGGTATTATAATATACCTGCTTCGAAAATCAGACCAAAACCAATTCAAAGGCCAAGTATTCCAATCTATCTGGGCGGGTTCAGTCCTAATACATTTTCAAGGATTGCCAAATATGCGAATGGGTGGCTGCCCGCTGCAGCGGGCTCTTTAGATTATATTGAAAACGGTATCAAGACTTTAAAAGAGAAAGACAGACATTTAGAGATAATTGCACTCACATATCCTCAAATAATTACTAATTCTTCCAAAGAGGGCGCCACAAGGACCCCATTAACTGGGACTGTTGATGATATCGGGAAGGATCTCCGAAACATGAAGCAGATGGGGATTAATCATGTGATATTTGGACTTACAGAACCAGATTTGGACCGAATGATTGAAACAGCAAAACAACTCTCCAAATTCATTAAATAACACCAATACTAATGCGACGGATCCTAGGCAGTAACAAGAAATCGTTAGAAGAAACAAAAATATCTCGGCCTCAAGCCCTAAAGCATAAAATTGGTTCGGGATTGGTCCGAAAATCATCACTTCTACACATATACCATTCCCTGTCATTGTATTGAGAGTGCCACCTTTGTATGCTTTGACTCCCGTAATTTGGCAAATTATGCTCATGAATTAATTCCAAATTAAGATCTTGCAAATATTTCGTGATTGCCGCGTTCAGCCGTTCTATCTCCACATTCGTTAGAACGACATGTTCTTGATGAATCAAGTGAGTTTGCTGTGCCTCACATTTTTAGATGTTCAATGTCCTCACTTTTGACATGTTTATGGCTTATGATGATGTTGACTAGAGATACATTGAGGGTAGATCGATATATTATTATAATAAAAGGAGAATAAAAAGAGAGAACAAAAGGAGAATAAAACCAGATTAAGACAAATAATACAGTCTTCATGCGCGGATTTTAGATGTGTACATTTACTCCGAAAAATTATAAGACTATGGTTTGAGAAAAGAATGCTCTTTAATTCAAGCCTAGTGATCGTATTTTCTTCCTGGACTGTTGATTAGTTTCTTCGAGCATCACCTTTATAGCTTGCTCATATTTTTTTGCAGTTTCTGAACTTCTGACACCATTGGCAGCAAATATCAAATTAGTGTAATCAAGCTAAGCTATTTCCTAATGACGTAAAAATCATAGTTGTCTGTCCTTTTAGCATTATAGATTTTATTGCTAATATGGTGTTCAACTATTGCGCAGAATGCCGGGAATGTTTCAACCACCCCTATTATTGGACAGAGTATTAAGGTTTGTAAATGATAAAGAAACCTCTTCGGTTTACTAATCTTTGTATATCGTAGATTTAGAGACAAACCTATCTGATACGATAATAGCCATACAATCGAAGAGAAAAGTAGCATCAAACCCACGCTAATCTCAACCGGACTTCCCTTTGCCAACGTATGAACTATTGATTGTGATGAGATTATATTCATTACCTTCAAAACCCAGTACGTGATATCCAAATTCAATCCGTGATTTATTTGTGCCATTGAAGACAAAAACTGCAAGTTTGGGACTAACTGAGAATGAAACCATAAAATTGGCGAAATAATTCCAGATATGAAAACCAAAAAGTATGTTATAAGTTCGAATGTTACCTTAAATCTATGTATTAATGGGAACTTGTCAATATTTTGCAATCTACCAAGGATCCACCTCCGTCTTTGCATAAAATGGTCTTTGATATTCAAGGGAGGTTGCTCGAGTAGTATTCCTCCATGCCATCCCAAGGAATTTGAGCCATATTTCTCATAGATTTTGTATCCAAAAATTTCGTCTTCTGCTAGAGTTGGTCCAAAATTCCAGCCAACACAATCCTCAATATCTGATCTCACTAGCAAGTTGCTTCCATGCATGTGCATCGGTGGGGGGTTAGTCATATGCGACACACAATGATAACATGTGAATGGTCTCCCAGACTCTGCAATTGCAGTCAGAAAGTTTGCAGATTCAAATTTCAATGGATAAAAAATAGGACCTTCTGATGCAATTACATCTCCTTCTTTTATTTTCTTGAGTAATGAGAGTATCGTTTGACTCGTAACATAGCTTTCTTCGTCCATATGAAATATCCAATAGTTTGAAGTATTCCTGGCAGACCTACGACGTTGCTCAACAGCATATTGCAGTGCTCGTCCTTTTTTAATAGCATTAGTGGAGAATTTACTGTCTACTACGATGACTTCACATTCCTTTATATTTTTTAAACTCTCTAAATCGGCGAGGTCGTCACTGACAACAGAGATTCCAAAATTATAATAATTTATTTTTGAACAAGAATTTCTAATAGAGTCAATTCCACGCTTTACGACAGGAGTCTTTGTTGCAGACCTTGTAGTTATTTGAAACAATATCTTAGGATCGTTCTTAGTCCTGGAAGAGTGGTTCTGAACATAAGCTTTTCTATTTTTCAAAAATCTTCCCAACGTTAAAAACGCAACAGGTACACTAGAAAACCAGAATGCGGTGATGATGTACACTATGAGATTCTCTAATAACAATGATTTTTTCATTTACGGATTCTTATTTAATACTTATCCTGTTCTGAACGTCTAGCTCTTATGTGGTAATAGCTATATTCATTATATGAAATTGATTAAGCAAGTATAATGTGAAAAATCCTCACGAAAGGCATGAATATGAATAAAATGGAATTTTGAACTATAAGTGAAAGCTTGGTTTGGTTTATAACAAAAATTAAGCGGGGCATTAAGAACAAAAAGAATGTCAAGAAATAGGAGATAGATTGATGTTCTGTCATTAGTCAATTATTAATATTATTGGCTTTGCTTGTCGAAGCTAAGCTCCAGTTTTCAATCGTCTTTTATTAAGCGTCTCTTTCCATATGCTATTCTGGCTGCAGTTTCTTAACATCGAGTCTATAATTTTCCTAAGAAGATGACAACTGATTTTATCTAAGCAGGCATATGAACTGAACTCTGACTTGTTTTTTTCTAATTCTGCTGGTACATATCTTAGCAAATAGGAAAACTCTTTTTCTTTAGGTGCACAGTAATTATCATTAGCTGCGTGTTTTAATTGCGTGGCAATTTGGACACAAAGCTACACAATTCGACTCTCTGTTATTTGATCTATCATTGTCTTTGTGATCAAAGTCTACTACATTTAATAACTTATTACATTTTAGACATTTATGATGTTGCTTATTCAAAGTGCGTTCTTTAATAGACTCTGGGAAGCAATGTCTTTTTCTATTTTTTCTCACTCTATGCTTTAGTTTATATTTTGTCCATACAATTATGAAGGCAGCGATAAGAATTAGAACGATTGGAGCAAACCAACTATATGTAGTCTGTGATGAAGTATCGTCCGGTGAAGCAATAGTAGAATGACCAGGACCGGTCGGAACTAGCTTTTGCCATTTAGCAGTGTAACCGTCTATCCATCCTCTACAATAGAGGTGACTATGTTTACCTTTATTTGTGTAGTTGCCATTTGGATCGCAAGCCATGTTAAACTGATTGTGATGGTGAAAATCTATGAGTGCTTGTTCTCTTCCATTTAAATATCCGTCAGTATATTTTCGAGTAGCGCCTAAGATCGTGCTTACATTGGATGCTAGAATGATTATCGTAAGGATGAGTATTCCTACTGCTAGTATTCTAATCATATTCTTACTCTTGATTGTATGCAGTTATTTTATAAGATCGAACAAATCTATATAGGCATAAGGTAGTATTATACCGAAAGTTATTACAGAGGATTATTTTTTCCGAGATGTCTCTGGAGAAACAAAGTGTTATACGCTCAACTAAATGTGCTGAGCTCTGATGAGGTAAAATAAAGAACATAAACACCGCAGTTAGCAACAACCGGACATGTCAGACCACTCACTATATACTGACAAATCAAGATCCCATTATTGGTGTTACAAAAAAATCAGAGGTCGTATGTATAATACCAAAGCAAGCACCATACGTGTTCCCATATTCGAAAAAGCAGAAGTAATGATCATGTATCGAACGTTTGTCTACGTAACAATTGAGAAAATATTCTAGTGCTCAACTGAGTGTGGTTGTGTTCAAATTGCATATAATACATGGAAATGATGTTACTCTTTATAAGAACTGATGTTACTCTTTATAGTTAAACCAATTTGTTGTTAACGATTTGAGGTTAGCCAAGCATTTATCATTTTTAGAAGGTCTTCTAGGACTTTTGCGTAATTACAGTATAATTGCTTATGAAAGTTACTGCCAATTGAACACCCAGTAGATATATTTCCAGTTTGGCTGTGAATGGGATTATTACAGCCTCCACTTTCAATCTTTCTTTTGAGATTAACAGTTAACCAGGAAAGTGTTATTATGGCTAACAGGAACAGAGTGACTTCGGTCTGCATAAAGTTATATTGAGTAATTTCTTCCTCTTTATTACTACACTCCTTTTGAGTTGGGTTAGCACAATACTCTCGGCTCTTTAGAAGAACATTGATGGCCAATGAGGACCAGAAGAAACCATTAGGTATAATCTTATTATCAGCTGCTCCGTATGGAGGACCAAATTGCCTACAGAGTTCTTCCAAGGCAGAATAAAAATGCTCTGGATTATCGAATTGTATATTAAACCATTTCTCATCGGTCATAAAGTTCAGATTAGTTATTCTTCTATTAAACATTGAGCTTCCACGCTTCCACGCATATTCTCTAAAATGTTTTTAGGTTGTTATTGGGATGGGGGTAATAAAGATCTTCAAAAGCCGTTAAAACATACATGCATGTTAAAACAAGCGTGTATCTGCAATTTTGAGATACTTCTTCGTGTATTCTAGTTAGATTTGCTGAAAAATCACCTGAACGATTAAAAGCAGACGAAAAGATAAACACTTGATGAGTACGCTTAAGAATAAATTAAAAGAATCTAAGAAAATTGTGTTCCTAACTGGAGCTGGTATATCACAAGAAAGTGGAATTGCTACATTCAGGGGGAAGGATGGCTTGTGGCAACAATATGATCCAATGAAGTTTGCTTCCCCGGAAGCATTCATAGATGATCCAAAGTTAGTGTGGAGGTGGTACAATGATAGACGGAGGGAGATCCTGGCAGCAACTCCCAATCTAGGACATACTTCGATAGCAAATCTTCAAAATCACCGACACGTATCAGTTGTTACTCAGAATATTGATGGCCTACATCAAAGGGCTGGAAGTAGGGATGTAGTAGAGCTTCATGGAAACATCTTTGGCACTAAGTGTACTAAATGTGATTTCAATTTTATTATGGGATCTGAATTCTTTGAATTGCCTATTTGCGAATTATGTGGGAGTTACCTGCGGCCCGATGTTGTATGGTTTGGTGAGGGACTAAAACAAGAGATATGGAACGATGCAGTAACGTACTCTACGAGTTGCGATATGATGATAATTGTAGGTACTTCTTTGACTGTGTCGCCAGCTAACTCACTATTTTTATATGCTAAAAAGAATCATGCGACATTAGTTGAATTGAATCCTGCTAACTCGCCATATAGCGATGATATGGATTTTTGCCTCAGAAAGACTGCAACAGAAGGGTTACCAACTCTATTATCCATCTTCAAAACTGTCTGAGGCAACCGCTATGTACCTAGAATATTTTAGATATCGTTTGTACCTTTCTAGTAAATAGAAACAACATCAACTAAAGGGTCAACATTAAATCAATCGCAGTACCAGTATGATTTCCTTCTAGCGCGGTCCATTTCCTCATCTTAGATTGAGGCATATATGTGTAAACATACTAGAGCGGTCTAACGTTTAACATTACTTAACGTGGTATCTGAAGGGTTTGGTCAGGTTTCTTTCTTAGGGTTGCTAAGGAGATTAATAACGTTTTTGTATGTTCTTAAGAACTGTTTTCCTTTGTATGTTGTTCTATAAATTCCGTCTGCTTTCTGATATGATAACAATCCACGATTCTCTAGAATTGACAGATACATTTTCAAATTGTCTGGTGATTCGGTTATCTCTAATTTGTTCATTAACCTTGTGAGAGTAGCTCCATTGATGGCAAGTGCTGTCTCAAGTATGTCCATAATTATTATATGTCTATTTTCGTTTATCATAGCTAAAATTATAACAAATTATAATCCTATTCACTGCTTGTTAACTTGTTTCCCATGGTACAGTTTGCTTACCTTGTTTGGTACTATAGGTTTTGTCGAGGAATGATATAGAAGAAGAGACAGATCTTATTAAAGATCAATCACTTTTAAACAAGCTAAAAGACAGTTATTACACCTATTAGACAGGTAATAAAGTGGTAGACAAGGACAGATGCATTGTAGAAAATGTGAAATTTTTATATCTGCTAATCTTGGAACTCCGGATTTCTCCTAACGACGTATGCTCATGAAGGAAAGGATCCTGTTTCTCTTATAATTTACTAAACCAATGAAGAGATTTAAGTACATATTAGTATAGCTGGCTTGTGATGAATAAGCACTTTTCACTGCATGGACTCTTTGAGACACACCTGACCGTAAGTAATATCCAGCGATCTATAATCTTCTATCGTGATATAGTAGGTCTTCATCTCGCTATTGAGGTACCAGAACGAGGTGCCGCGTTCTTCTGGATCGGTGATCCCTCGTCTTCTTATTCTTCTAGACGTTCGATGCTCGGCCTATGGTCAATAGGTACATCGCCTATAGGTCTTACTCTGCACATTGCCTTTGAGGTGGCGGAGATTAACGACCTTTTGGATGCACCAAAACAATTGAAAGATAAGGGGATCATCCCATTATCATTCTTCGGAATAGAGTCGATGGAGCCTAGCGTGATCGGATGGATGCCGGCCGCCGCTGTTTACTTCCGAGATCCAGATGGTCATATGTTGGAGTATCTCACGATGCTGGATGAAAAGGAGCGAAGACCTGACCTAGGAATTGTCAGCTGGTCTAATTGGATTTCTAACAATAAGTAGACAAAATAGACGTTCCATAACCCCAATGTACACAATTCAACTAGTGATTCCTCAACTTATTCAGTTCTAAAGACATTTGATGATGTTTGGATCTGTATCGGAAAATCCTACATCAGCAAGTTATTGGGTAGAGATTGCAGCACTCGCTAGCTGACGCAAGTTTTGCAAGTGCTAAACGCGCTGCAGAACAAATTTTGAGATCACAGCTATCGCTTGCTCACTCTGTCGCGTTGCATGCATATTTATTATACTAATATTATTCAGTGAATGGTACTCTACTGTCTTTAAAATGATAATTTCCGAAATTTAATTGCATGATAAAGAACAGAAAACCTATTAGTGGTATGCATTTGCAAAACTATTAGAATATCCCAATGGAAATTTCTGACATCAAAGAACTGTTCAACTATAATCATACGGTTAGACAAAATTACATTGACGCATTTAAACAAAAATTATCATGGGAAGACATGATAAAAAACCGGGAAACCGGTTGGTTGTCATTGAAAGACACACTGCTACATATAATTTGGGTTGAAGATTCGTGGATTAATTATTCTATTCAAGGTCTGGAAGACCCCAATAGACCATTTCCTTTTTCTAATTACGACTCATGGAATGCGATTGATGACTATAACCTTAATTCTACATTAAAGATCAACAATTATTTGTCCGCTCTAATGCAAAGCGATCTATGGAGACCAGTTTCACGACTTAATAAGGATGGAATAAGAAGAACTGCAATAGTTAAAGACGTGCTCATTCATGTCGTGGCAGAAGAATTGCATCACAGAGGGGAAATAATTGCAATTCTATGGCAAATGAATTTTCAACCACCGGATATGGGTTGGCTTTCAGTCATGAAAAAAACGGATCCCATATGGATATTGTAGAAAGAAGTGAGGGAGAAGGAAATATGACAAAATAAAACTATGATCGAGCCGTCTGTGATATACTAATTCACTCTCTATACGTCAAAAGTAACATTGAGACTCTAAACCCTAACTAACTATAACCGAAGAAGATAAACCCACTTCATGAATGTGAATCTATTATTAGATCTTACACGTATAAGTAATAATACTGGCACCATTAAATTGTCCCCTCTAATAGGCCAGAATCAGCAACCGTCAGGACGTCTTCTATTGTTACCATTGTCTTTTACTGGAGCTACGTTATTGTCAATAGATGAGATGTCAGAAGAGAGCCAGAGGGTGTAACAGTTTTCATGTTCTTATGTAGTTCTTGTAAGAAATTGAATCATAGACTGACATTAGCAATTACACCGATAGTACCAACTGCTGCGTTAGCAACTACTACATTTGCTGTCCCACGGAAGGCTGGTTTTCTTGTCGAAAAGGGTACGCTTAAGCAAAATTTAGGTAGCTACCTCACAAGACCGTCTTCCTATTATATTGCATTACAACAAATATTATCTGTGGCCTGAGATAATATCAACCAGCAATCATTTTGTGAAATTCAGCATCACTCATACTATTCCTACTTTTTACCCATTCTTCAACGTCTTTGCCAACTAAATATCTTAGATTTGGATTCTCACTTATGACCGCATCTAATACTACTTTTGCCACGAGGTCAGGTGTAGACCCTCCCTGTTGCAGCTGACTACTCATATTAGCTACTTTTTGCATCATTTGAGAATATGGTGAGGAAGGATCTTGCGACTTTTTGGCGACCACTAAGGCATGTGAAAAATTAGTTTTGATAAATCCAGGCTCAACCAAAACAACCTTAATTCCAAATGGCTCAAGTTCATATGACATAGACTCACTCAGCCCTTCGACCGCAAATTTTGTGCTTACATAAGCAGAACCACCAGGGTAACCAAAACGTCCTGCTCCTGAACTGATATTTACTATGATGCCAGATTTCTGTTTCCTCATATTTGGAAGTACTGCCTGGGTTGTCCTTATCAATCCAAATAGGTTCGTTTCATATTGAGACATTATCTCGTCCATTCCAAGATCTTCAAATGCTCCACCTAGCCCATATCCTGCGTTATTTACCAATATGTCTATTCTGTCTGCTTCAGCCGTAATTGATCGAATTGTATTCTCGACAGACCTACCATTAGTAACATCTAGCTGAGCTATCCTTAACGGCAAGCCTTCCTTCTCCGCAAGTGACTTGAGGTTGTTTCCCTTTTCGAGATTACGCATAGTAGCATATGTGAGGAAACCATTTCTTGCCATTGTTAGTGCAATCTCATAACCTATCCCGCTTGACGTACCTGTGATAACTACAACCTTCTGTTTTGGTGCCATTGGACTGCATTCCTACACATCACTATTATACTTATTTGATGGAAATACACTTTTCATCATGTAACGACTCCCACCAGTTAGAAAGCAAAAGGTCGTACTTCTTTTGTGATCGCATGAGAAAAGCTCAAATTTCTGGATTGTAGGAAGTAGAACAATATGTCGACAGAAAAAAGTGCTACTAGTGACAGTATTGGGATTCAGATAAGAAAAATCCTTCTTCCGATTGATGATTCAGGCTACTCTTTAGATGCTGCTAAATATGCCACAAAAATCGCAAAATATGAAAATGCTCAGCTAATCTGTATCCACATAATTCCGAGCATACCTCATTTGCATCCATCAAATGAATATCAGGAAAATATACGAAAGAAGGTCGAAGCATGGTTTAATGTAATAAAAGATCTAGCCAATTCTCAAGGTATTCCAATTGTAAAAACAGAGATTGTCATGGATGTTAATTCTGTTATCGCCTCCATAATAGACTACGCAACTAACGAAAATGTGGATTTGGTTGTTATGGGAACCAGAGGTAAAACGGGATTAAAAAGGTTCCTGTTAGGAAGCGTTGCAAATGGTGTAGCACAGCACGCTCACTGTCCTGTCTTGCTTGTTCGATAACATTCTANCTTCGAAACCTTTTCTGCCGTGATTTCTGTTATTATTTATCTATGGTCTTATATTACGATAGACACAGATAGTCGAGTGGGTTAAATGGCACTTAGGCGAGCGAGCTTGATTTCAGCAAACTCCTTCCAATGAATTGAACGCGATGCAGGTACAAGCTCGTACTTACAAAGCTGACAAGGTATTCGAGGGAGCGATCAGTCCTTAGAGCGGTTTAAATAAAAGGGGGCCTGATTTATTGTCGAATTTTATTTGGTAACGGGAACTATCCTGTATATTGTTCCTTGGTCAAATGCCAGTACATACAGATAACCATCATAAGGACTTACTTTAATATCGGTGATCCCACCAAAACCCTTTCCAAATATTATTTGATCAAGGGATTCATTACTGTTTGCTACACCATCTTCAAGTGGACCGGGTGGCAACACTAGTCCTGTTCTTTGTGGATTTAGTTTAAAGTAGTAAATATTTCCGTTTAAGTCGTCTGCTACAAACATATCATTTCTATATATACTTCCCAATTTGTTAGAATCAAGGAANGTAATCCCAGTAGGTACAACTTTCTTAAACCACGTAAATTGTGGGGGATAATACTTGCCTTTCCCACCGAAATAGACTAGGTTATCTGGGTGAAGTGGGGCAACATGCTGCGTCTCAGTCTGATCTATATTGTAGCCATGTAACCATATACCATCAATCTTATTGTAGCCACTGTTAAACCCAGGGTCAACTCTATTGATCTTATCACCAAACGGTATACCAACTTGAGTGTCCCAAAGAACTCGTGTTATTGGATCAAATGTAATTCCAAAACTATTCCATATCCCGTACGAATAATAAAGGTTTAACGGATAATTATTTCCTAAGATGCCTGGTAATACTGGGTGACCGTCTTGACTAACCCTAAGTATGCCGCTAGTTCCGTCAGGCTCACTGCCGTTTTGGATATTCTGTGCTTTCGTATTATGGCCGTTTATTCCAACATCTCCTATGGTAACGTATACATTATTATCAGGTCCTACTATCACTTTGCCCCCATTGCCAATAGGGCCAGGAGTTGCTGGTAGGTCTAACAACAGTTTTGGGTTTACTAATTTATTGTCTATCAACTCATACCTGTATACCCGGTTACCTAAAGGTTGTTTTCCTTCTGTAATATCATCTCCAGTGTGCGTCCGGGCTTGAGTATAGTATAGGAAAACATAAGTCCTAGTGGTACTACTATGATTCCCCTGGTTGGTAGACATAGCTGGTATAAAAGAAGTATGAGAAGCGACTGCAATACCTAACATACCTCTATGACCGTATGTTGCGACACTTGCGTCAAGTAAAGGTTGTTGGAGCTCGGTACCATTCATAACTCTTCTTACTGTGCCTGCATCTTTCTCTGTAACCAAAATGTCATTGGGGCCTAAAAAGGCCATACTGGTTGGATATTTCAATCCCGTAAACACCACTTCTGCCGTTAGATGGTGATCGACTATTATCGGTCCATTATGGGAGGGCAGAGCAACTTCTGGATATTTTGGAGCTAAGGCTTTTGCGGTATTGGCACTATCATGTTGCATGAAGTATGAAATTTTACTTGTAAAGGAGATAGAAGTCAAGGTCAGAATTAAGATTAAACACAAAATCATCTTTACAAAAGATGATGATACGGATATCCAGTTCGGCATCAGAAGCTTCATTCAAACTCTTATTAAAAATAATATATGTACTATACGTTTTGAATAAATATAGTACTATGGATAACCTCTCTATAAGGTATCTTGAGTTTTCATAAAGGCAGCCAATCCTTTCCTCTTAATACGCACATTTGCACCTTGCGATGAAATTGAGATCAATATCTAAAATTCTTTCTTATAACCGGAATCCATTAATATAAGGCATATTAATATCAATTAGTAAAAGATTGTAAAAGTTTGGTTCAAAAATCTAACAAAGCTATTCTAGGATCATTATATGTATGAACCTTTATTTTTTGGATGCGGGTATTTCTCGCACGATCTTAACTTCTGTGATAGCAGCTGTTAGCAACTGAAAACAGGTGGTAACTTCATGGTAACAGGAGAAGCGATAGCAATTCCAAGCTAATCGAAAATAAAGCAAGATTTTGGTGCCTCGGCTAATTATGCGAGAATATCATAATTTACAAATCATAGCTACAGATTAGGCTGCTAAAATATATTATAATATACTCCTTAGATAGGACGCCAATCGATTCCTGTTGAAATATGAAATATCACAAGCATGAAGAGGAGACGCAAAAGAAAAAGCTATTATTAACATACTGTTTCCAGAAAAGTTTCTTAATTCGCTTAGGATTGGACGGAAATTATCTAGAGGCAAATTATGGATCAGACTTGTTTAATGAATTGAAGTCAGCTTAGATGGCACGAACATCTTGTTTAAGTTTGTGTGGTTGAGTAGTGTAGGACCTAAAAAGACTGACCTGCCTTCAGGATAAGAGAGTAAATATATACAAGCAATTTTGATTTCTGAATATATTGGAAAGTTATGATCTTATAGATTTTTTTATTCCGAGAAATAACAAAATTTTTCCTTTGAATAAAATAAAGGAATCTCTTGCTTTGATACCCAATGTTGCCATTGTAAGGAATATGTTTAAAGGAATCGGGATATGTACCATTAATCAAATAATAGAACCAGCTGATCTTGAAAAGATCTCTAAATATTACTTATTGTGGCATAAGCCAAATGATAATAGGAAAAATAGCTATCAAACAACTCCCATTAAGAACTTTCAATTTGGCGAGTACGTAAATGAGTACTTATATGATCCAAAACAATTACCGTCAAATAGTGAAGTTTCGGAACATATCAAAAGACTGAAAAATGGATGGAACTTTCCGATTGAAATTATTGTTGCTTATGATACTGCTATAAATATTGGCTTGATAGTTGATGCTACTATACATAGCTTGGCATTATATTTCATTAAACAGACTGAGGAGGAAAAATTACAAATATTACTGCAAGAAAATAAGGAAGTAAATGTATGTCAAATGAATTCATTCCATTGCAGAAACATTTTTTACCAGGATTTCGCAAGCTTAATTCAAGCTAATAACTAGACTAGCTAATTTTTTCCCATGGAAATACGGAAACATATTACGCCATTTTATAAAATTAGATCCATGTCCAGACATACCCAACTGCTGAAAGGAAAAAGCTATTTACAAGGCTAGTTTGCTATGGAAACTTTTAACCTTCTATCTACCTCGCTATATTTCAGTACCTCTATATTGCTAGTTTTCCAGTATTTGGGCTGGTACCAGTAACTAGACGGACCTTAGTGATGGAAGAAGGAAAAAGCCAATCGCTAGGTAGTTAAAGAATTAGCACCGTTCTAGGATTTCAGGGTCAGATGAAACTAACTACGTACCTCATGAAGATTTTGCAGGATATGAGTTGTGAGCTTAGACAATAACCAGACAATAAAATACCCTGAACGATCCTCATTGAATTTAAGTCATTCCGCTAGTGGATCTGATTGGACTCCTTTCAGCATTCGACGTCGAACATAATTTTTTGTTTAATACTATTCATATAAATAGTGGTTCACCTAAAATCAAATATGCCACAATATATATTACTCATAAATTGGACTGAACAAGGCATTAGCAAGATCAAAGAATCCCAACAACGGTTCAATTCCTTTAAAAAGTCGGTTGAGAAGGTAGGTGGAAAATTGATTGGAGGATACTACACTCTCGGTGAATATGACGTAGTAATAATCATAGATGCTCCAAACGATGAGAATGTGATGTCTTTAATGCTAAAGATTGGTTCACGGGGAAACATCAGAAGCAAAACCCTGAAGGCATTCAACGCTGAGGAAGGATTTAAGATCATCAAGGATCTTTGAATTATGTAGGAATACTAGCTGCACTTCTGTCCTTGTAAAATATGTGCAAGGGTTGCACTTTCTAGTTGCAAAAGGTCAGACACATGATGATACGTAGCATAGCTCGCTAACAAGTATGTTAAATGATATAGTTATTCACATTTAACCAATACTTGATTGCGATCAGGATCAAAAATAGCTATATTCATGTCATCATCTTGTTTTTTTAGATGTTCTGGACCGGTATTGTGAATATTTACTTTAATTGTATCAAAAGATCTCCTAGGCACAATTATTGTGAAATACTCTAATCCTGTACTACCGGAATTATGAGCTACTCCATTCAAGCTGCTCCAAGTATTCACTCCTATGTGGTGATGGTAGCCACCGTAAGAAAGAAAGGCAGCACCGATGGAGCTCCAGTTCACTGTTAGGTCTAGTCCTAGCTTTTCTTGGTAGAATTTGATTGATTTTTGAAGGTTTGTGACTTTTAGGTGTATGTGTCCGATACCTGCTCCTTCAGGGAATACCTCGTGGTCACTTAAGCCATCTTTTTCTAATTCCTCTGACAGAGAATTCAAATCTAGTGGTAATGTATCCATGGTAATTTGACCATAATCGTCCCGCGGCCAGTTTATTCTAGGTCGATCTCGGTAGATCTCTATTCCATTATTTTCTGGATCTTTAAGATATATCGATTCACTAACTAGATGGTCAGCAAATCCTTCAAATTTTGCTCCAGAAATCCTAATTGCCTCATAGGCGAGTGCTAGACTCCTTCTGTCAGGAACAAGTATCGCAAAATGAAATAGACCTGCTGAATTTTGTAAGGCCATTTTCGCATTTAAGTCATGTTGTAATATCACAAGTGGATTACTAGTGTCTGTCGATTCACGTCTGCTACCTAATTCGTAAAATACCGGCCGTTTATCACCATTGATATTGGACGTTCTAATAATTTGCAAACCAAGATTTCCTTCATAGAACCCCAAAACTCTGTCGATATCTTTTACTCTCAGTACAGGGTATCCAATCCTCATATTAGAAGGTCTAAAGACATTCAATGAAAATCCCATATTGGATTATTGCATTGCCCCACAATTTGTTAGAGAATTTTCCAGCATGGCGGTTCTCAAGTGATCAAGCGGATCAAATTTTAAAAATTTAGCCCTCCAAGTCTTCCATTGCAATAGTCTTCTATTGCTTGAAATAGCTCTTGCTTCGTATTCATTACGAGTGGGCCATATCTTGCTAATGACTCATTCAATGGGATTCCACCTACAAGTAGAAAATCTTGTGTAGAATTAATATTGTTGGGCACCCCGATTATTATTTTATTCCCATCATTAGCAAAGATTGCCATTTGGTTTCCTTTTGCCTCATTCTGATTGACATCTTTTCCAAAAGAGCCATGTAAATTTATTACATTCGCAAATGTATTATACTTTTCTTGGACAGGTTGTGCTACTTTGGCTCCAGGTTGTAGAATAAAGTGTAAATAGAAAATCGGAGTTAGAGTCTCCACTACTGCACGA
>AF_2010_repII_A01DRAFT_1000009_pt1 | contig 17236 bp, 20 predicted proteins | sample AmaForrepliIIA01_FD_9192 | JGI IMG/M metagenome (IMG submission 9192) | reverse complement strand
AATTTATCTTTTGCGAGAAATAAAACAGCGAGTGCTAGGTTTGCAACAAGCATCAACATAATGATGTTAGTGAGGATTGCCCAGACATCACGGGAAACTTGCAACCAGGATTTCAAGACCAGCACTCCTCTATTCGACGACTGCGACGCCAGGGTTTCAGCAGGGGGGCGAGCGCGGGTCCGTCGAACTGTTTCGACTACCCTGCGTTAGAGACATCTCGTCTAAGAAGGCAATGCTTGCAACTGCTACGCGGTGGAGCATCCGGCGGGGCTCGCCTGCAGCAATAATCGGCAGACGCTTCAAAATATTATATGTTATATCCCAGAATGGGCGGCCAGTGCGTCCTTTAACAGCGTCTTCAAGCCGCAATCCGAACGTTTTGTCCGTAGCACGGGCCCCGACCTCAGCGACAAAGCGCTGTCCGAGCGTTTTCCACGCTACCCAATTCCACCGTTCCGTATGATTAAGATGTAGAACCGCCGGCTTGATCTGGTAGATGCGGCAGCCCTGCATGAACATCAAAAGTGGAAGGAAGTAATCCCACCAAGGAGCACCAAATACCATGCCAGCATTGGGCAGTTCCGAGATGTCATCAGCGTGACCAGCAAAGAAGTCGTAACCCCACCGCGGAGCAACCCCGTCGGCCTGACCCGGCTGATCAATATCGATTCTTCGGCTGAAAATGAACTCGCCCGGACGAATTTCCGCCAGCCTGTCGGCGAGTGCAGAGGTCGACGGTATAACGAGGTCGGCGTTCATCAGTACAAACGGCCGACCGCGTGCTTCGGTTGACACGACGGCTAGTAGGTCGGCAAGGAAGACGTGAGCTCGCCCCGTGATTGCCGATGCATCACGCCTGACAGGGATCATCCGTACTGAGTGGCTATATGCCTCATTTATGGAGTTAACAGACACAGGTTCAAAACCCGCATGCCGCCAGGACTCAATGCAGGTCAGCTGGTACGCCTCTCCGATCTCGTCCCCCTGCTCGTTGCGCCGGAATATCCTCGGCGAAATCGATGTAATGAGTGGTATGTTTGTTGCCATTTTCTAAACATCCACATTTGGGCCGACAGGATTGTTATCGGCGAGGCTCGTTACCCAAAGGCAAGTGGCTGACAGGCGCTTCAGCTTAGTATCCAAAGGGCGCGCTCGGATGTCCCTCATCGACCGATGATGTCCGCTAGAAGCCCTTCTTCGTCGATCTGGCCTCGGCGCTCTACGGTGTGCCAATGGCCCATTGGCCGATGCCAGAATGGCTCATAAATGACCGATCCCTGATGCAGGAGCGCGGCCACATAGCTAAATGAACTTTTGCTCATGACAAGAATGTCGGAAGTAATCATGTTTTGAAGGGCGTCGAGCGGATCGCCATTCAGGTGCAACTTGAAAGGGCAGTCGAGGATGCCGCAAAAATCTTGTTCAACACCTTCGGAATAAATGGACAACTGACATGCCTTTCCGGACCGTTTGATCGTTTTGATGACTCCAGCAATTGCGGTTCGTATCTTGGAATTGGATGTATACCGCAGGGGGTGATCTTCCAGCGTCACGTCGCCGCGGCGAATGTGGACGGCGATCGACAAATCGGATGGCATTCGGACTGGCGGTCTACCCGCATATTTTTGTCGTAGCTCGTCGGTGATTTTAGCGTAGATATCCGGATGGGCATCGGTGAACGGATGCAGATGTGGTGTCTGGATTACTACCGGTTGCTGCCATCGTTGAGGTGAGGCCAAGAAGGTGTGCAAAGTAAAAATGGGATTTGAAATGTCGTCGAGCGACATCTCGCCCATCCCCAGTCTGAATAAGGCCTCCCAGCGCGCCGCAACTCCTTTGCTGGCCGCGTGTTCAATTGATTGAATGGGTGTGTGGACGTAACGCAAGCCCATCACCTTGCAGAACGCTATGACCGACATCATCGCATGAATTTGCGCCCCGCCGCCGTCCGTCTTGCTGCAGCACGTCAGCGCGGTCTCCCTGGAAATTATCCCCGCGCGATGAATTGCATTAAGTAATCTAGTTGTGATGGTGGGATGCTTCGCGAGTTGGACTGGGTCCCGCGCGAGCCTAACGATTCTAGTTGCAAGCCCCATTATCCGATCCCATGATTGGTGGCGGACGGTACAAGAGCTGTGACGCAGTAAGTTGATCCGTTGGAGGCCGCGATCACTTAACTAAGTCCCGCCGCCGGAGCTCAACCATGGCTACGTCTGCAACGACACTGCGTCCGGCAGTGCCAAAGTGACCTGCGCAGTCTGCTGGCGCGGCACAGATCTAGCAATAGCTATGCTGCCGCAGAGCAGCAAGCAGCGCGGGGCCGAGATCGAATACATCGATATATCGGGCAGCGAGTACCCTAGAAGGGCATATTCCGGCTCACCAAATTTTGGCGCCCGGATGCGGAAGCTCCCCCGCACCTGGCAACATGAAGACCAGCGCGCATTTACCACGGAGCTCAGCTTCCTGAGTGAAGGCATCGACTATGGCGGCCGTCAGAGCGAGCGCGCCTGCAAGCCGGCCTATAACAGCACGCCGTATAATATAATGGCCGTTATTCGGACTGACCTCCGATAATGCAATCTGGCTCCTTTGAGTGAGAATCGGTCGCTGTTTTCATTGCGTGAATAGTTTAGATAAAAGCACTTGAAGGCGTGAACGCATGGCAACTCAGCCAATTATTCCGGCGGCACGCCTGTGCCGCGCAAAAATATGAACATAATTGGATTCATGCGCCACTCGAACCGGCCTTATTGATTCCTTGCTTCGCAACGGTGTATGAAAGCGGCTTGGGCGGGCGATTGGACTTGGTCGCAAAGAGGAACGAAATGGAATTCTTGTCTGAGTTTTGGCTGTACATGCGGACACGGAAGAAATTCTGGCTGCTCCCTCTCGTCGTCTGTCTAGGGTTATTCGGGGGTCTCGTCGTCCTTACCAAGGGAACTGCTATCGCTCCCTTCGTCTATACGCTGTTCTAAAATCCCATTGTCTCATCTAAGTCGAGCAATATCGGATTTCTGGCATGGGACGAAGACGAGTCTTTGATGCTCTTGGGATCATTTTGTCGTTAAGCGCAATCGTGTTGGTGATCGAGATCTATGTTCGCGTCATCGCTGATGACGGAATGCAATTCGATCTTGAAATGTGGAAATATGCCCGCGATGTGAAACAGCTTTCTGCTGATCCTTTGCTTGCACACGAGCATGCACCGAACCGCGCCGCTGTACTGATGGGCGTTGATTTCCAAACAAATTCAAAACGGCTTCGCGACCGGGAATTCTCGTATGATCGACAACCTGGTATACTACGCATCCTGATGTTGGGCGATTCGCTGACGGTTGGCTGGGGTGTTCCTGTCGAGCAGACGTTTTCTAAGCGAATTGAAAAACTATTTGCCGCTGATGGCGTCAATGCCGAGGTGATTAATACTGGCGTCGGTAACTACAATACGATTCAAGAGGTCGAATACTTTGTGACCGAAGGATTTAAATATCGGCCTGACATCGTAGTTTTGAATTTCTTCGTCAACGACGCCGAGCCCATTCTTAAGCATGAATCACCTTCTATTCTAGCGCGCGTATGCTACGCGTGTGTTTTTATTCTCGGTCGAGTAGACACGCTTACCCGCAAATTCTTGAGCAAGAAGGATTGGGCTGAGTATTATCTCGGCCTATATGATGATGGAAACGCAACGGGCTGGTTGAAAGCAAAGGAATCCATAGAGAAACTTGCGGGCTACTGTAAATCGCATGGAATTGCACTCGTAATCGCGAACCTTCCAGAACTCCATGATGTGCAACACTATCGCTTTGGTAGGATCAGCGATCTTGTGCGAGATGCAGCCAATCAATATAGCGTCGATTACGTGGATATCCTGCCCTATTTGCAAAAGGAAGAATCAGCAGCTCTTTGGGTCACGCCACCGGACCCGCATCCAAATGCCCACGCCAATGATCTGATTGCACAGGTCCTCTATCGCACATTGAAACCAATGGTAGCGAACAACCGGTAACCACATGATATCCGTTCCATCGACTGGCCAGTATCCGGTAGGGCACGTTCATCATTTCCGCCTTTCTGTTCGAATTCTGGCTGGCTTGGTGTTTTTCATAATCATTGTGGGCAGTCTGGAGATTGGCCTTCGTCTTTGGTCCCTTGCAACAGATGCAAAAATGGTGCGCTTTAGAGACGACATTTACGATCGTCAATACTCACCAGCGGAGTTACGGCGATCGGAGCAGATCCTGCCAGGGCAAGGAGGCCGATGTGTGCGTCAGCAAGGGCAGGTCATGAATTGGGATCCGCGATTCGGGCTTGCCTCAAAAACGCTCGACATGGCATGCGCAAAAGAACTCTTCAAATCTGCAAGAACTAAGGTTGTGTTACTTGGTGGTTCGACAATGGGTAGCGCTTTTGCGCCAAATTACCTGACAACCATCGAAAACTACGCGTTTGGCCGTGAAGAAGACTTCGTAAGCATTAACTTGTCCGAAAGCTACGCGAGGTTGTCAGATATGTTGGCTAGGTTCATTCACGAAATCATTGAATTGCGACCGAACGTGGCAGTGTTTCTAGTGGGATTTAACGAATTTCATGCAATGCAATATGGGGGTTTACCTGGTGACGATTTTTATTGGACCGCTGGCGTGACTCGACGAGTGCACCACCCGATGCTGTTCTTGTTGGATAAAGCAATCGACAGCAGCGAGCTCGCGCAAGCATTGTTGATAAAAACAGGGATTTACCTAAGCCCAAGGGCTACCAGAAAGATAGATCTCACTTTGGTCGATCAGGAGGTCGATTATTATTTTCGTATGCAGGAATATACTTCAGTTCTCTGCAGACAGTATTCGATTAAATGCTTTTTCATTCTCCAACCGACCCCCCTAGCGCAAAGCAATCTAAATGACCGCGACCGTCTGCTCGTTCAGGAGCGTTTGAAAAATTTTCCACAGAGTCAGGAAATAATGACACGCGGCTATGCCCTCTTGAAGAGAGGTCGCAATGGCAATCGTGTGCTGGATGCCTCTGCACTGTTTGACGGCGTCGAAGATGCGTATTTCGATGTGGAACATTTCACAAAGGTCGGCAACGCTTTGCTCGGCAAGTACATTCACGATGCCATAATACAAAGTGAACATTGAAGGCGCGATACGGTCGCCCGCACGCAAGGTTCTGAAGAAAAAGGATTGGGCAGAGTATTATCTCGACTTATTCGGCGGTAGAAGCGTGCGACCTGCAGTAGGTCACAAGCTTCCCGATCGAGTCCTTAGCTTTCAACCAGCATATTGCGATCGATTGGAGCGAATTAGGATCTTTTGCAGGATGTCGCCAATCAATATAGCGTCGAATACGTGGATATCCTCCCGTATTTGCAAAAACAGTCTCTCTTTGGGTTAATCTGAATTACCCCGCCCGTAAACCGCGCTCCTTCCTGCAATGAAACAGACAACAACAAGCGAGCATCGTACCGAGCCGGCAAGTTCGCATTATCGGATGTTAGTCCGGGTGGCGGCACTTTTATTGTCTTGTCTGCTCTTTTTCGGCGGAGTGGAGTTGGCACTTCGGGTTGCGTTGCCGAACCCCATGTTCAAGCAGTCATCGCTGTCATCGGAGATTCGGAACAAACTCAACACTGAAGAGGAAAACCGGACAGATCTGCCGATGTACCTGCCTCGGCAAGGCGGTGAATGCATCCGAGAGGACAAATCGAAGCTACATTGGAATCCGCGGTTCGGGTTTAGCTCAAAGGCGCTTGATAAAGGCTGCGCGCGAAGGCTGTTCAGTTCTGGCAAGATCAGGATTGTAATGTTTGGTGGGTCGACCATGGCGAATGTTGGGGCTGTCAACTACCTCACTTCGCTGGACTACTACGCCTTCGGCCAACACGAAGATATCGTGAGTATCAATCTCGCCGAGCCGGGTGCTCGCTTGTCGAATATGCTGGCCCGTTTCATGGATGAAGTTACGGACTTAAAACCAGATGTCGCCCTATTTCTCGACGGCTTCAATGAATTTTATTCCAATTATCTGCGCGGGCGGCCAGGCGATGATGCACATTGGACGATAGGCGTGAGGAAACGGGTCGAAAGCCCAACCATGTCCTTGTTGGACCGGGCACTCAACCAGAGTCGGTTCGCCCAACTAGCCCTGATCAGGACGGGCATTTTCCCAAGCTCGAGACACGTTTCGAGTCAGGTTGATCTCGCGCGTGTAGACGAGGAAGTAGGCTACTACCTGCGAGCGCGAGAGTCTGCTGAGGCCCTGTGCGCGCACTACGAGGTGAAATGCCTCTTCATATTGCAGCCAATCCCGGTGCTGGAGGGCGCACCGACGGGGAGTACCGAGGCGATTGTGCGGGAGAACGCAAGATATTTCCCACATGATCACGAGATGTTCTCGCGCGGCTACGCGCTTATTCGAAACACGCCCGGCGATCATTATCTGGACGCATCAGGTATTTTGGAGAATTTGCCCGACGCCTACGTAGACGTTGTGCATCTGTCAAAGATTGGCAACGCGGCACTGGGAAAGTTCTTTTACTCCGCGGTGAAAACAGCTCTGAATCACGCGTCGCCTTGAAGCCAATTATCGCGATATGCGGTTCGTCGCAACGACGTGTAAAGGCATCCACGCGCGAATCTGCACGTATACGTTTGGCGAGGCGATTTTCGACAACGCTCTATTCGGGAGTTTGCGCGACGGTTATTGCCTGTTGAGTGGTAGTGTGTTAGCGGGTTGCGCGGTTGGTTCCATGCATCGGCTCAAAATCGGATTTTTAGTCGGTGCGAGCTTTGTGCTAGACGAAAAGAAGAGTGGTTTCTGCTTCTGCAAAGGCTGACGCGCAAATCCATGGAAACCCAGACCACCCATGAAAGTTTTTCGCGCGAAGAGACCGTTGTGCGCGGGTCGGAGCGTTCCTTTGGCGTCGTCATCGCAGCCGCCCTAGGGCTGCTCTCGCTGTTCAATTGGTGGCATGACGGAAAAATCTGGCCCTGGCTAGCAGGGACCTCACTTCTGTTTATTGTCACAGGTTATTTTTGTCCTGCAGCGCTCAGGCCTCTCAATTGGCTCTGGTTCAAATTTGGTCTACTGCTTCACTCTGTGGTCAATCCCATTGTCATGGGTCTATTGTTCTACGCCGCCGTGTGGCCGACCGGTCTAGTGATGCGGGCATTCGGGAAAGACCTGCTCCGGCTCAAGCGGGAGCCCGAATGCAGCAGTTACTGGATCGCTCGGCAGCCCCCTGGACCTGAGCCGGAGACGATGAAAGATCAATTCTGAGGTGAAATCGCGTGGTAGATTTTATTCAAGAACTGTGGCGTTTTATGCGTGTCCGCAAGAAATTCTGGCTGCTGCCAGTTCTGTTGATGATGGTGGTATTCAGCGGTCTTGTGGTGCTAAGCAAGGGTTCTGCCGTCGCTCCGTTCATCTACACACTGTTCTAGCTGATCCAATCTAGTAACGATGCGCGTCCTTGGCATTTCAGCCTTTTATCACGACAGCGCCGCGGCGCTCGTCGAAGACGACCGCATCGTTGCAGCTGCGCAAGAGGAACGCTTTACCCGCAAGAAGCACGACTCGTCGTTTCCCCAAAATGCAATTTCTTATTGCCTGCAAGAGGCAAAGATTTGCCTGGATGAACTGGACTATGTCGTTTTTTACGACAAACCATTTCTCAAGTTCGAGCGGCTTCTGGAGACATACGTAGCTACGGCTCCGCGTGGTTTCCGCTCGTTCAAAATGGCTATACCGCTTTGGTTACGCGAAAAACTGTTTCAGAAACCGCTGCTTCGTGCGGAGCTCAAGAGGTTTAGCGAGAAGGGCGATTGGACAGGGCGACTACTATTCTGTGAGCATCACCTCAGTCATGCGGCATCGGCGTTTTTTCCCTCGCCGTACGAGGACGCGGCGGTTCTAACCATGGACGGAGTGGGAGAATGGGCAACTACGTCGGCAGCGATGGGCTCCGGAAACCGGCTGCAGGTATTTCAGGAAATCCATTTCCCACATTCACTTGGACTGCTCTATTCGGCGTTCACTTATTATACCGGCTTCAAGGTGAACTCGGGCGAGTACAAAGTTATGGGACTTGCTCCCTATGGTGAGCCGAAATACGCCAAACTCATTCTCGACAAGATGGTTGACCTAAAGCCTGATGGGTCGTTCCGGTTGGACATGTCGTACTTTGATTATTGCACCGGCTTGACGATGACCAACCAGCAATTTTCAGATTTGTTTGGCGCGCCCGTGCGAGCTTCGGATGAGCTGCTTACGCCCTTTCACATGGACGTTGCCGCCTCGGTTCAGGCCGTGCTCGAAGAGATCGTATTGCGGATGACTCGGGCGCTAGCAAAGCAGACTGGCGCTCGCAACTTGTGTCTCGCCGGCGGCGTGGCGCTCAACTGTGTTGCCAATGGCAAGGTCCTGCGCGAAGGTGCATTTCAAAACATATGGATTCAACCGGCGGCCGGCGATGCCGGTGGAGCGGTGGGGGCGGCGCTCGCGGCCGTACACCTTTACGAGGGGCATCCGCGCAGACCGAATGGCGGTGATCGTATGCATGGTTCGTTTCTCGGCCCGAGCTACAGTCAGGCGGACATCGAACAACGGCTGACGGCAGTAGGAGCAAAATTCTCAGTTGCCAGTGAAGACTCCGTGGTGGAACAGACGGCCGACGCTCTTTCGGCACAGCAAGCGGTCGGGTGGTTCCAGGGTCGCCTCGAGTTCGGGCCACGCGCCCTTGGCGCCCGCTCGATCCTTGGCGATCCGCGGTCGCCAGCCATGCAGCGCAATCTAAATCTTAAGATTAAATATCGAGAGAGCTTTCGGCCATTCGCGCCCGCGGTCTTGCGTGAGGATGTCGGCGAATGGTTCGAATTCGACTCTGATAGTCCTTACATGCTGATCGTCGCTGACGTCCGCAAAGATCGGCGGCGCTCAATGACACCCGAACAGCAGGCGCTGTTTGGCATCGAAAAACTCAATCTCGTGCGTTCAGAGATTCCCGCGGTCACGCACGTGGATTACTCGGCCCGTATTCAAACGGTACACGCCAACACCAATCCGCTCTTCCATCGGCTGCTTAAGCGGTTCAAAGAGAAAACGAGCTGCCCCGTGCTGGTTAACACCAGCTTCAATGTGCGTGGTGAGCCGATCGTTTGCACACCGGAGGACGCTTTTCGATGCTTCATGGGCAACGAGCTTGATCTCCTAGTCGTCGGAAACTGCGTGCTACATAAAACTGCACAGGATCATCACCTGAAGCGCGACTACAGTTCGGCATTCGACCTAGATTAACGAATGTTACGAAACGCTAAAGCGTTTCTAGGGCCGACATTTCGTTGTCGCCTTGGGATTGCGAGCGGTTATTACATACAAAGCATAGCATATGCAGCACGGTCAGCTGATGATGGACCGTGCAGCAATCACCCACGATGCGCATAACGAAAATTCCAAAGCAGGATTCCCACGATTGTGCTGCTGGCCGCCAGCATCATAATGTGCAGCGTTATGGATTTGGTCATCACTGCTGCTGTCGCAAGCCCAATCAAGATTATATTTAGCGCGAAAACGCGGCCGATGACTTCGTACACGCTAAACTTTCCACCGATTGCCTGTTGGTAGAAGTGGCCGCGGTGTGCCTGCATTACGGGCTCGCGGTTGATAAGCCTATACAGAAGAGTGATGGTCGTATCTGCCAGGTAGTACAGCGGCAGTATTAATGCTGCGGCAAGATGTCCGCGACCGGCAAGCAAAATAAGTAACCAGCCCAACAACAAGCCTATCGGCAAACTTCCTGCATCGCCGAGGAATAGCCGTGCAACCGGCCGGTTGAAGGGCGCAAAGCCAACCATAGCGCCGCAGATGGCAATAGCTACGAGGGTCGCATGCTCTGGAAGTGCGCCCATCAAACCGAACAGGCTGAGACCGGCCAAGAGCGGGACTACTTCCGCTACGGTCATCCAGTCGATGCCGTCCATGAAATTGACGAGGTTCACAAACCACAGCATCGCAACGAATAGCAGTGCGCGCTCGAGCCACCACGGAAGGACCACGAGTACGCGCAGATCGTCGGGCAGCGAAGCCACAACCGCAACGACCGCGATAGCTTGCAGCAGCAGTCGCGATAGTGGTGCGATCGACCGGATATCATCGGTGATGCCAATGACGGTAAGGCCGATAACCGACACAAAGACAACGGCCAATCGCCAGGATTCATTTATGGGGATGGAAGAAAAGATCGCGGTGATGGCAAAAACTACGATCGTCGCTGCGATTACAGCGATGCCGCCGCCTTGGGGGGTCGGCGTTTTGTGCGATGAGCGGAGATTGGGCTTTGCCACTGCAAAACGGCTGAGCACGGGCTTGAGCCAGAGCGAAAGAACAAAACTGAGAATGCCCGCGGCAAGGAGCACGATTCCGGCGATTCCCAACGCATCTCCGCTTTGTCTCATTGAATCACTCGGCCGGCAGCTCGGTTCTCAGACGTCTCTACCAGCAAACGCGCATAGAGTAGGACAATCGCCCTGCCAATTCGCGCGCTGGAAAATTCTGAAGTGACGATTTGGCGACTTGCGCGGCCAAAATTGATCCGCATTTCGGGATTGGTCATAAGCGTTACAATAGCATGTGCCAGCGCTTCGGGATCGTCGGGCGGAATAAGTAGCGCATTGACGTTGTGTCGCGCGATCTCCCTGCATCCAGGTACATCTGAGGCAATCAGCGGCCGGCCACAGGCCGCTGCTTCAAGCAGGCTCTTTGGTAGGCCCTCGCGTCTTGACGGCAGGATGGCCACATGGGCTTGGGACCAGACGTCGCGGATATCATCGACATGCCCGAGGAATCGAAGATTTGGTATGACTCGCCAGTCGATCAGCACGCGACCAGGGATTGACGCTGGATTGGATGGATCGGGTTCCCCCGCAACTAGCGTGTGGACGCTAACACCGCGTCTTGACAAAAGTTCATGCGCGTGCACCAGCGTCGCCACGCCCTTGTCATCAAGCAATCGTCCAACAAACCCTACGGTAAAAGCACCCGAAGGCTCCGGCATTGGCGTAAGAACGTCGATGTCGACGCCGGAACCGGGAATCAAGGTGATTCTCTCCTGCGGCACGCCGAGCTTCACTACGACGGCGTAGTCGTCGGGGTTTTGCACCAGAACGGTCGTCTTCGGCCGCTTTAACAACCAACCGAGAAGGAAACGGGCGAACGGCCGCACAGCGACAGCCATGGTCGTGTCCGACGTGAACGCAAAACCCAGTCCCGCGAGGGCATTGAGGCGCACGATCGGCATCCTCAGTGCTGCGAGCGAACCGATCAGCGCTGGCACGACGGCAACGTGATGAACGAGGTCGGGTTGAACTTTCCGATAGAGACGCCTGGTTTCCAGTATCGCCGCGAGTAGTCGAATTGGATTCAAATTGCCGCGACGCCAATGAATCGAATGTAAGACGAAACCGTCTTGCTTTATTTGCTCGGCGCAATCGCCAATTCGTGTCACGACGTGCACCTCGTACCCCGCTCGTTGTGCAGCGCGTGCCATCGGAAGCCGGTGCGAGACGAAATACCAGTCTTCAGAGACAAGGTAGAGGATTTTATGGGGCATCAACATGAGCTTCTGTATTTGCGATCTGGCCGCATGGATACGAATTCCGAAAAGCGGATCCGCTCAAATCCCGGCAGCATTGGCCTTTGCGCTTTTCCAATCGTCGGCAGAACCGATCAGAACGATTTGTCGTATACCCGGATATTCGTCTCGATGGTGATATGCAAAAGCGGACAGTAACGCCAAACCTGCGGGAGGTTGAACCTCCGCGGTGATTGTTTGCTGATTATGGTTCGCATGTAGTGCAGGAGTCACGAAACGATGAGGCGAACACCGCTCCTCAGCACCACTGGGAAACGCAATCCAGCTAACGTGCTTATCGCCCGTTTGAGCGGCCAACTCAGCGGTTTGGCCGAATGTACAGCAACATCTCTCCGGCCCATTCCTTGAACGCATCTGCGGCAGCTTAGGCCGCCATTGCCGATGCCTGCGGCATCTACCTGTAACTCCTTGACGCCGGGTCGGCTCGGCGAGATTGGGTGCTATGTAAGACATTGTCATTTCACTACTATTATTGAATCAAAATGGAAACAATTTGTGTTCACCATTTGAACGCCAAGTCTTGACGTTCACACAATGAACGCTGTACGACGTTGCGATCGGGGGAGCGTTTTTCATGCGCCGGATGGGCGAAGAAAATCCGGAAAGTTCGCGAATAATGCTCGGCCTGCTCGACGCTGTGGAGCAGGACCGCGCGCAATCNCAACGGCTGCTCGCCTCTGAGCTCGGCATCGCGCTTGGTCTGGTCAACGCCTACCTCAAGCGTTGTATCAAAAAAGGCCTCGTCAAGGTCCGTAGCGCACCGGCGCGGCGATACGCTTATTATCTCACGCCGCAGGGCTTCGCCGAAAAGTCGCGCCTTACGGTCCAATATCTTTCCTATTCGTTCGGATTTTTCCGGCAGGCGAAGCATGATTGCTCAGAGCTGTTTGGCATCGCCAAAAGCCAGGGCATAAGAAAAATATTGCTCGCGGGCGAATCTGATCTAGCCGAGATCGCCGCGCTCTGTAGCATGGAGCATGCTGTCGAAATAGTCGGCCTTGTACAGAACGCCGCGATAAAACGCGAATTCATGGGAGCGCCGGTGTTCCCGGATTTCGAGGCGGTGACGAAGTCATTTGACTGCGTGTTGATCACCGGTGTTACTGACGCGCGCGCTTTAACCGAAGCCGCAATTGTGCGTTTCGGCGCCGATCGCGTATTGGTGCCGGAAATGCTCAGGGTCAGGATCAAGAAAGCACAAGAGGCAATCGAGTGACATACGCAAACTTGCGATGGTACGTTGTGCATTCGCAACCGAACGCTGAGAACAAAGCGGTTGTACATCTCACACGCCAGGGCTTTATGACGTACTTACCGCGTTATCTCAAACGACGACGGCACGCACGGCGTGTGGATGTCGTTCCTGTTCCGCTATTCCCCCGCTATTTTTTCGTGGCGATCGATATGACCCTGCAGCGCTGGAGATCGATCTATTCGACGATCGGTGTTTCGCAACTGATCTGCAATGGCGACGTGCCGGCAGCAATTTCCGATGAAGTGGTGACGACGCTGAAAGGGCGCGAGGATGCAGCCGGCTTCATTCGCCTAGAGCCACGCCCCCTTCGCGCCGGGGACAAAATTCGTATTCTCGAGGGTGTGTTCGCCGACTGTCTCGGCCTCTATGAGGGCATGACTGATCGCGACCGCGTAACCATTTTGCTCGACTTGCTCGGCCGCAAGGTACGTGTGCTGGTGTGTGCCGAAGCGGTGGCGGCGGCATAGTCGCGGCGTGGCGAATGGTCTGCGTGTGATCTGGGTCATGGCTCACCCAGACTGCGGTAGCAATTCTCCATCAAACCTTGAGATTTTGCGCGCGGCACCGAAGATGTGCTGGGCTGCTTGAAGCAGCGACCCACTCGTGAGCTGGCCGAAGGCGTGACGGTGAAAGAGCAGCAGGCATCCGATGTGTCGGCGGTGGTGTTATCACACGACGGATATGCGGACCTCTGGCCGGCGTTTTTTGAGCTGCTGTTTCGCTTTTGGCCGGATCTACCCTATCCATTGCATCTCGTCAGCAACCACCGGACTTTCCCGGATGACCGGGTTATCCCGGTGCGAATTGGCGATGAGCGATCATGGTCGCACACGCTTATGTGCGCCCTTGACTATGTTCCCAGCCGCTACGTGCTCCTGATGCTCGAAGACTATTTTTTGACCGGCCGCGTCGATACTCCGCGGATCGCCAGAATGCATGCTGCGATGGTCAAATTCAGGGCCGCCTATTTGCGATTGGCACCGGCGCCGAAGCCTGACAGTCCGTGTCCCGGATTTTCAGACATCGGATATATCGCAAAGGGCGCGCCCTACCGGACATCATTGCAAATCGCGTTTTGGGAGCGGTCAACTTTACTCGGTTTGTTGCGGCAAGACGAGACGGCGTGGGACTTCGAGCTCAAAGGCTCGCGACGCAGCGATCAGATCTCTCATCCATTCCTGAGCGTCTACGACGGTTTTGCACTGCCGTACCGCCACACTGTGCGGCGTGGACGATGGATGCCTGATGCGATCCGTCAATTCGCGGCGCTCGGTATCACGTTCGATTCTACCGACCGGCCTACCGAGTCTGAGATTTATGCTCGATGGGAGGAATCCGGAGTGCGCCGCTTCCTCGGCAGAACGTGGCGCTTCGTGACACGGCGGAAACTTTGATCAAGTGTTGAAATGACTGCTTTCCATAACCGATGAAACTTCACCTTCAGCTACTGATCAATATCGTCCGATATTTACGCTGGAAGTTTCCAGTTATGCTTATTCTTATGGGGTTGGTAGCAGTGACTGAAGGGCTCTCGGTCAGTTTGCTTCTGCCCCTATTATCTCAGATCGGGATTTCCTATTCGGCCGGCCCCGGCCTTGCCGGCAGCCTGTTGCACCAGGCTCTCAGCGCCATCGGTGGGTCGTTCGGAATTTCGGGCTTGCTCGTGATCATAGTGGGTGTCGCCGCGCTTCAAGCATTTTTTTTCATCGCGCTGCATTGGTGGATGACGAGCGCGTCGCGCAGCTATAAGCGCCTCCGTCAATCGCAGCTGTTCCACGCAATTGTGCACGCTCAGTGGCAATACGTGTCTGGAAAACGAGCGGGCGAACTCACCAATGCTATCGTCAGTGAAAGTGAGCGACTCGCGCAATCATTTTATATCGGGCTTTATCTGATTTCGACATTCCTGGGGACCTGCATCTACCTAGCTTTTGGTTTTATGATTGCGTGGCCGATCACGCTTGCCTTGATTGGCTGTGCGGCAATGATGACGCTGACAGTGCTACGACTCTACGCAAAGAGCTTTGCGGTCGGCCAGTCGATCGGCCCCCTCAATGCCGAATTGCAATCGACCCTAAGCGAGCGGATTTCTGGTCTCAAAATTGTCAAAGCGACAACAAGCGAGGCTGCAGCTTGTGCTCGCGTCAATTCTATCGTCGGCATACTCGAAAGAGCGAATACCGTGGTGAACTTTTTGCCGATGTTCGTACGCGGACTGTTCGAATTTCTCTCCTTCTGCGCTCTGGCCACGATTTTCGTGCTGGGTCAGGAACGTTTTGGTATTCCAGCGGGAAACGTTATCGTCGTATTTGCTTTGTTTATGCGCTTGTTCCCACGCATTACGACCGTGCAAAGTTACCTACATCTACTAAACGGCTATTTGCACGCCATGGACACAATCGGCGAAGTACAACGCAGCGCCGAAGCCCATGCCGAACTCCGGAACACGGCTGACCAAGAACTCAAGGTAACGCTCCCCTCACGACTTACATTGCGCAACGTTGGGGTGGGATTCGGAGAGCGCAAGGCACTCGAGCACATCGATCTGGCAATTCCGATACCCGGTATAACTGGTGTGGTTGGCGCCTCGGGCGCTGGAAAATCGACGCTCGTGCACGTGTTGTTGGGACTCGTTTCGCTGTCGGCTGGGGCAATTACACTCGATGTACATAATTTAGCGACGTCCTCGCTTCCCGCATGGCGACGGAAGATCGGCTATGTGCCGCAGGAAACGATCCTATTTCATGCGTCCGTCCGTGAAAATCTCATGCTTTCGAGGCCGGATGCCACTGACGCAGACGTGGAGCTCGCGGCAAGGCGAGCGCACGCCCACGAATTTATTAGTAATTTGCCAGCGGGGTACGACACGATTATTGGTGATCAAGGCGTCCTGTTATCGGGCGGGCAGCGTCAGCGCATCGCCATCGCGCGCGCACTGTTGATGGATCCGATCGTATTGCTGATGGATGAGGCCATGAGCGCCCTGGATTCGGAATCCGAAGCAGCGGTATTGTCGGCTCTAAAAGAATTACGTGGTGAGATCGGAATTCTGCTGGTCGCGCATCGTCTGGCGACGGTTCGCCACGCGGACGTGATCGCCGTCCTCAACGAGGGCCGACTCGTCGAGTCTGGAGCTTGGGACGAGCTGGTGAATCGGCGCGAGCGCTTGCATGCGTTAATACAGGCGCAGTCAACCTGACAAGTATCAATGGCCAAGGCGCCGCAATTTACGGTTTTCACTCCGACCTATAATCGTGCGCAGACGATCCATCGCGTATATGACAGCCTGCGCGCGCAGACTTTGCGTGACTTCGAATGGCTGGTGGTGGACGATGGATCGACCGACGCGACCTCCGACCTGATCGCGAAATGGGCTAGAACTGCCACCTTCTCGATTCGCTATGTGAAGCAACAGCACTCCGGAAAACACATCGCCCATAATCTGGCGTTGCGCGAGGCGCAGGGAGAATTGTTCGTCCCTCTCGACTCTGATGACGGCTGCGTTTCTCAGGCGCTTGAACGACTGGCCTATCATTGGAACGAAATTCCGGCCGAACAGCGACCTCTTTATTCTGGTATTGTTTCCCTTTGTTGCAACCAGTTCGGGACGCTCGTTGGCGACCGTTTTCCAGCCAATACTTTCGATGGCGATCTACGTGAAATGATTTATGTTCACCGCGTTGGCGGCGAGAAGTGGTTCATTGCTTCAACAGACGTGCTTCGGCGCCATCCGTTTTCGGAGATTCGCNATACCCAATTCATACCGGAACTCAGGGTCTGGGTTGAAATCGGGAANCACTACAAGATGCGGTTTGTCAATGAAGTCCTTCGTATTTATTACGTAGACGATGAAGCGACTGGAATTGTCCTGTCGAAGCGCAAAAGCATTAGTGAGAACGCCCCGGGGCGGCTGCATTACTATGTCTGGCTGCTCAACAACGATCTGTCGTTCTTTTTTTACTCACCGATGCCATTTCTCAAAGCGGCGATAATGCTTCCGATCGTTGCACAGGCCTCGCGGCAAACACTGATGGATGCCTTAGCGCCTCTCAAAACATGGTGGGCGAAAGCCTTGGTATCGCTGATGCTCCCGGTTTCGCTTTTGGTTAAAGTTTCGTTTAGCCCGTCGTTCATCTATGCCGTGGACAAAATCCGCGCCCGTGCCAGGGCTCGAAAATAGGGCATGTGCGGTATAGCCGGTCTGCTCGATCTTTCCCGATCGGGTCATCGTTCCGACCTTGCGAGTCGCGCCGGCGCCATGGCACAGGCGATTGCCTATCGCGGACCCGACGGCGCCGACGTCTGGAGCGATGCCGAGCGCGGCGTTG
>AF_2010_repII_A01DRAFT_1000008_pt1 | contig 17247 bp, 19 predicted proteins | sample AmaForrepliIIA01_FD_9192 | JGI IMG/M metagenome (IMG submission 9192) | reverse complement strand
ACCAGCCAGGTCTTCATCAATTTTGCCGACAATTCACGGCTCGACCAATCCGGTTTCGCGCCTTTCGGCAAGGTCATCTCGGGAATGAACGTGGTGGATGCGCTCAATGCCGAATACGGCGAGGGCGCACCGCGCGGTCGCGGTCCCGATCAAAGCCGCCTTCAAAGCGAGGGCAACGCCTATCTGGCTAAGGAATTTCCGCGCATGGACTACATAAAGAAAGCCACGATCGAGCGCTGAGGCGCATCGACGGTCTGTATTGTCAGTTGTGAGAGGATTTGAGATGGCCAAGCCTGAAGATACCCTGACGCTGGAAACGACGAAGGGCAAAGTTGTGATCGAGATGCGTCCCGACCTCGCGCCAGGGCACGTTGCGCGCATCAAGGAACTGGTGAAGGACGGCTTTTACGACGGAATCGTGTTTCATCGCGTCATCGACGGGTTCATGGCGCAGACCGGCTGTCCGCACGGGACAGGTACCGGTGGATCGGGGAAAAAGCTCAAAGCCGAATTCAACGCCGAACCGCACGTGCGCGGCACCGTATCGATGGCGCGCGCTTCCAATCCGGATTCCGGCGACAGCCAGTTTTTCATCTGCTTTGACGATGCACGCTTCCTCGACAAGCAATACACCGTCTGGGGCAGGGTGATCGAAGGCATGGAGAACGTCGACAAGATCAAGCGTGGCGAGCCGGTCAGCGATCCGGACAAGATCGTCAAGGCGACGATGGGTGCATGAGTTTCGCGTGACTAGGCGATAGAGGGATGCGTTGGCCGGGGTTGTCCCGGCCATCGTCGTTTTTGACACTGGCAAGGTACGCAAGACTTGCATGCCGGGCCCAAGGCCGGGCATGACGCAGGACGTCATGAAGACCGACCTCTTTGATTTCGAGCTGCCACCGGACCGTATTGCACTTCGGCCTGCGACGCCACGCGATACGGCGCGGTTACTGGTCGTGCAGCCCGGCGGCGCTCCAGAGCTGCAGGACCGCACGATTTTGGATTTGTCGGACCTTCTCCAGCCCGGCGATTGCCTTGTGGTCAATGACAGCAGGGTCATCGCGGCGCGCCTGTCCGGCCGCCGCATCGGCCGGGGCGATAGTGAACCTGCGATCGAGATAACATTGCACAAGCGCCTGGACGGTTCGCGCTGGCGGGCTTTCGCGAAGCCGGCCAAGAAGCTTGCGGTGGGCGATGTCCTGCGGTTCGGGACCGAGGGAAAAGTCTGCTTCCTGGGCCAGCTCGACGCTCAGGTTTCGGAAAAGGATGAGGGAGGGGAGATAACGCTTTCATTCGCCTTTCATGGCCCGATCCTGGACCAAGCGATCGCCGAGCGCGGTGATATGCCGTTACCNCCCTATATCGCCTCTCGGCGGGAGCCAGACGATAAAGACCGGACCGACTACCAGACTTTTTTTGCGCGCGAGGAAGGCTCCGTGGCCGCGCCAACGGCCGGTCTGCATTTCACGGAAGGTCTTGTAAAGCTGCTCGCCGACCGGGGCATTGGTCTGCAGACGGTTACACTGCATGTTGGCGCTGGCACGTTCTTGCCGGTCAAGGCGGACGACACCGCGGGTCACAAAATGCACGCAGAATTCGGGACGGTGTCGGCGGAAACGGCCGCCACGTTGAACGATGTGCGGTCCAGGGGCGGGCGCATTGTGGCGGTCGGTTCGACCGCGTTGCGGTTACTTGAGAGCGCCGTCGGCAAGGACGGCCGTCTCGAGGCCTTTTCCGGGGAAACATCGATCTTCATAACGCCCGGATACCAATTCCGCGCGATCGACCTGTTGCTGACCAATTTTCACCTGCCGCGCTCGACCCTGTTCATGCTGGTTGCCGCCTTTAGCAGGCTCGACACCATGAAGCGGGCCTATGCGCACGCAGTCCGTTCCGGCTATCGCTTCTATTCATATGGCGATGCGTGTCTGCTGTATCCTCAGGCGTGAGCGATATGTCGGGACCCTTTTCCTTCAGTTTGATTTCGACGGAGGGCGCGGCCCGCCGTGGCGAATTCGTTACACCGCACGGCAGGGTACAGACACCCGCTTTCATCCCGATCGGCACGCAAGGCACGGTGAAAGGGCTGTCACCCGACGATGTGCGAGATACAGGCGCCGAGATCGTGCTCGGCAATACTTATCATCTGATGTTGCGGCCCGGCGCCGAGCGCATCGCCGCGCTTGGGGGCCTGCATAAATTCATGAACTGGACGCTGCCGATCCTCACCGACTCCGGCGGCTTCCAGGTCATGTCACTCTCAGAACTTCGCAAGGTCGACGAGCGCGCAGTGACGTTTCGCTCGCACCTTGATGGGGCCATGATCGAGCTCACGCCGGAGCGTGCCATTGACATTCAGATTCTGCTCGGCGCCGACATCGCGATGCAACTCGATGAATGTCTCAGATTGCCGGCGTCGCGTCAGGAAATCGATCGTGCGATGCAGCTCTCGCTGCGCTGGGCCGAGCGCAGCAAGCGCGCCTTCGAAAGCATGGCGCGCGAGGGTCGTGCATTGTTCGGGATTGTCCAGGGCGGCGATGATTCGACATTGCGTGCAAACAGCGCCCGAGCGCTGACCGACATGGATTTTCAGGGTTACGCCATCGGCGGCCTGGCGGTGGGAGAGCCGCAAGAAGTCATGTTGCGGATCGTGGCCGCAACGACGCCGATGCTTCCCGCGGATCGGCCGCGATACCTCATGGGTGTCGGAACGCCGCACGATCTCCTCGAGGCCGTGGCACGCGGTATTGATATGTTCGATTGTGTTCTGCCGACGCGCAACGGCCGTCACGGCATGGCCTTTACCCGGCATGGTGCAATCAATCTCGCCAATGCGCGCCATGCCAACGACCCGCGCCCACTCGATGCCGAAAGTCCTCATCCGGTCGCTCGTACATACTCGCGGGCCTATCTGCATCATTTGACAAAGGCCAACGAGATACTCGGCGCGGTGCTGCTTTCCACCATTAACCTCGCCTACTACCAGACGCTGATGGCAGGTATGCGCACGGCGATCGTCGCCCGACGATTTTCCGCCTTCCGCGAATACATCATGGGGGGGTGGGAGCAAGGCGATCTTCCGCACTTTGACGGGAGCGTGTCGCTTCGCTAAAGCCACCCCATGAACATCAAGCCCGAGTTTCTTTCTCATCGGCGCAAACCGAACTTCAGATTGCCGGCGGGCAGTTGTGACGCGCATTGCCACGTGTTCGGCCCGGCAGCCAAATTTCCCTATGCGCCGAACCGGCGCTATACGCCGGCCGATGCCCCAAAGGAGATGCTGGCAGCGCTGCACGCGCATCTCGGAATTGACCGCGCGGTAATTGTGCAGGCCAGCTGCCATGGCACCGACAATGCCGCGATGCTCGATTGCATTGCCTCCGACCCGCGCCGATACCGCGGCGTTGCGGTCGTCGATGATGGCTTCACTGACAAGGATTTCGATGCCCTCGACCGGGGTGGCGTGCGCGGCGTGCGATTCAACTTTGTCAAGCATCTCGGGGGCGCACCCGATATGGCTGTCTTCAATCGGGTGATGGACCGCATCAAGGGGCGCGGCTGGCACGTCGTTCTGCATGTCGATGCACCTGACATCGTTCCGCTGTCGGACATGATGCGTAAGCTGCCGCTGCCCTTCATCGTCGATCACATGGGCCGGGTGCCGGCAGCGGCCGGTGTTGATCAGCCTCCGCTGCGCGCGCTGGTTGAGCTTTCGTGCCTCGAAAATTGCTGGATCAAGGTCTGTGGGTCCGAGCGCATCTCGATGCCTCCTTACACGGCGGCGGTGAGGATCGCTCACGCGCTCGTCGAGGCAGCGCCTGATCGCGTCCTATGGGGTAGCGATTTTCCGCATCCCAATGCCACGCACGAAGCGGATGAGGCCGACCTGGTCGATCTGGTCCCACAGTTCGCGCCGGAGGCGCTGGGACAGAAGCGCCTGCTGGGGGACAATCCCGCGCGGCTTTATGGTTTCGCTTGAACAACAACAAAACGATCAAAGTGGAGGAGAGGCACTATGGCGAAGGGGCTTGTTGAAATGATTGCGCGCCGGACCGCATGGCTGGGCCTTGCGGCGATGCTCGTGGCATTGGCGCCGCAGGCACAGGCGGCCTGGCCGGAAAAGCCGATCAAATTCGTCCTGCCTTTTGGCGCAGGTGGCGTGGCCGACGTCACCGCGCGCATTCTGGCCGACAAGCTCAGCCAGAAACTCAATCAGCGTGTCGTGGTGGAAAACATGCCGGGACCCGGCGGGATCGCCGCCGCGCGTGCCGTGATCACCGCGCCCGCCGACGGCTACACGATGGCCTGGGTCACCAACGGCGCCGCCATCAGTGTCGCAACGTTCCAGAGCCTGCCCTTCGATCCGGTCAAGGATTTCGCGATGGTGTCGATGGCGGGCACGTTCGACCTGGTCTTCGTGGTCAATGATCAGTCGGAATACAGGACGCTCGGCGATTTCATCAAGGCAGCGAAGGACAATCCCGGCAAGATGAATATCGGCACGATCGCGGTCGGCAGCACGCAGAATCTGGGCGCTGAGTTGTTCAAATCCTTGACTGGTCTCAACATCCAGATCGTCCCGTACAAGAACTCGCCGGATATCGTGGTGGCGCTGCTGCGCAACGATGTGCAGCTGATGATCGACTTCCCGCCCGCGGTGGCCGGGCAGGTTGCCGACAAGAAGCTGCGCATTCTGGCAAGCTCGAGCCCGCAACCATCGCCGCTTCTTCCTGGTGTGCCGACGGCCGATCAGGCAGGCGTCAAAGGTTACGAGGTGATTTCCTGGAATGGCGTCGGCGTGCCCAAGGACACGCCGAAGGAAGTCATCGACACGATGAACAAGGCGATGCGCGAGGTCCTCGCCATGCCCGACGTGCAGGAACAGCTTAGCAAGGTGGGGGTCATTGCAAAGGCAAGCACGCCGGAGGAGGCGCTGGCGCGTCTGACTGCGGACATCAAGAAGTGGAACGATGTTGTCGACAAGGCGGGCATCCCGCGCAAGTAAAGCGCGAGGCGGGCCCGCATGCGCAATCCGGGGATTTAGACCACAACTATTTAGGAAGTGACTGCAAACCGGGCACTTCCTTGTTTTTTCATGTTGCACGCAACCACATGCCGGGGTGCATTTTGCCGCGCGCGTCCGGCGGACTTTCAGGGCGCATACGGAGAGGCCGCCACGGGTGCAACCATGACGACCTCTGACCATAACCGAGGCCACAGGAGGGCCTCTGATCATGGCTACACACATAACGCGTCGCGCTATCACTAGTTCAGTCATGGCCGGTGCTGCTGCTATTCCCGCATCGTCACTGCCTGCGGTTGCGCTCACAAGCAAGATCATCAGGTGCGGTAATCGACAGGGGCGCTTATACGGTTCTGTTTGCCATCGCACTTGGTATCCTGACGGAGATTGGCTATTCCGTTCGAGCGCAGCGGGGAACGTGACATTGGGCTACAAATGCACGAAACGATGAGATCAGATCCACGACAACATCACGCGCATGCGCGAGTGGGAAGCACAACGCGGGGCATTGGTTACCGTGCGCCGCTTCAACGCTACGCTTCCTGCCAAAGGTTATGTTTGATTCCGGCCTAAGATTGCAACTTCCAAACATCATTGGCTGGTCATTGCGTGCGACAGCTGCGAAACGGCATGGATTTAGACCTGCGTGTTAGGCCACGTGACCACGAAGCGTCCATCCGAATTGCTCTGCGCGAAGTGCAATGCACCACGCTGCAACGGTCACGGCAGGCCACGCATCATTACGTTGGCACAACACCCTTCGATTTAGAGTGGCTCGGTGCGGAGGAATTCTCGACGCTAATTACGGACCCGGACAAAGATCCAAAGCAGTACAGAAAACAACCGTATAGTTTCCCGCCCGCCCTATGCTCGCTGCATTTTCCAGCGCGTCATCCGATATTTCGTAGGCAAGTATCTCGTTTGTAATTTGGTCAGCTCCAACTGCGTTGTCGCTCACGGCAATGTCCCCTCTAATTTCTAGAATTGTGAGAAAAAGCCGCAGCTAAGCCAACTGACTGCGGCGCTTTGCTTCCGTCCTTGGGGGGCTTTTAGGGAGCATGCCAGACGGTCGCAGGATGAGCGTAGTTGCCGAAGGCGATTCAGTCGGTGCCACAAAGAGTAAATTTCATCAGCGATATGAAAAAAATTATCTAAAAAGATCGCTCAGATAGCGCTCGGCTTACCATTTGAACAAAGCCCAAAACTGGTCACCGAAAAACACAACCCAGATAGCGGCCAGCCAAGTCGCTACCATCACAACGATCACCGCTGCAACAATAACTCTGCCCCACATAGGGAAGATTATAGCAGGTCACCCCAACGCGTTGGCCCAAGGTCCAACTTAAAAATCTGTCCAACCCGAGTCAGTATAGGGTGTTCCTGAAAGCAAGATTTTGCCAGCTACTTCGCCCGTAAGCGTCCCCTTCCGTTACGGGCCTTTTTTCTTTTTGGCACCCACCAACCAAGAATTTTTCGGCTTTGAGGACTAAATCGGCATAACGAACCATGCAGGCGTCATGCGTCAAAATGGCAACTTAAAAGCCAGCGCAGCCCCATGTCAGTATAGAGCTGTTGAAAGTCGAATTCCTGACCTTGGCCCGTAACGCCCCCAAGCGTAACGGGCCATTTTCTTTCGCCACTCATCGACCAAGAGCCGTAAATCCGGCAGTTGAATATCGGCACCGTTTCAACAAGCTGGTTGTCTGGTTCCGAATCAGAGCTGCGGTGGACGCCCGAAACACTGCGGATCGTCCGGGAAAGGGAAGCCGGACCGTCGCTTAGTGGAAAATGGTCATGGGCTGAGCAATGGCAGCGGCCACCGCGAAAACGATGAACGCCATAGCCAGCGCAATTAGAACGCCGCGCAATTCTTGAGCCATTTGCCCCGCCCATAAAAACGGCCTGCAATTGGTCAATACAGGCCACAGTTGCCCCGCGGCAGATGGGAGTGTCTACCGCCACTTCTGTTTAGAGAAGCTAAGTTAGCCCTTCAATTTACAAACGACATACACCCAAACTTTGTCGGAGAGCGTTGCCAATGTGCCACTTGTTCCGGCTGTGGTCGGACAGTGCACAGTGATTTCATCTTACCAGTCGTTTAGACGTGAAGCGTTTCTGTTCGGTCCTTTCGGGCAACAGACCAAGGACAGCGAACCAGCCCTTCAGGGTCATCCGGGGACGCCCACGGCCGGTCTTCGCCAGAAATCCGCGTTCGCACAGCCGATCAACCACAGCAGAAGGGAGATAGCGAGTCTTAAAGAATGCAAAACGATCCAAAAATCGCAGATCGCGCTTAACCAGATCGCGCTCCATCCGTGAGCGCAATTTTGGTCGCTCTAGCATTTTGCCCCCCACTGTCCTGTGTCAGAGGTTATTCCCAAAATTATCCACAGGGAATGGTCTTGTCGGATTATCGAACCTAGGATTTTTGCGTTGATCTAGGCCGTTGACGGTCCTGACTTATAAACCGACGTGAGCCGCCTCGAGACGGTGGCCGCGCTGTTGCCTACGGACCAAATCGACATAACGAACCATCAGGCGTCGTGCATCTGTCCATGACGCCTGCACTGTGCAATCTCCTGCGGCAAATCCGGCAGCCGCATATCGGCATCGTAGCGATCAATCAATTTCTGTTTTCGGTATTGCCCGGAGCGTCCGCATTTCTCACACGTCAGCCGCACGATCTCGCTCGCGTACTCGCTGAGCTTGAGTGAGTGGTTCATCCGCCATCCTTGAGTCGCTAACGGACAGAACTTTTGCCAGCACCAGTCATTATTGAGGATAGTCCCTGGAGGCCAGTGCCATGCCGCGCCCCCATAGCTCGAACTCACCTGAAGTGCTGCGCGGGACGCACGATTGTCCCAAGTGCGGCTTCCCGATGCTGCTGGCGATCATTGAGCCATCCGAGAAGGATGGCCATGACTGGCGCATCTTTGAGTGCCTCCTCTGCAACCACGTCGAGACGGTCGAAGTGAAGTTCCGCTAAACGCATTGCTAGTGTGTATCGGGGACAAGGGCATCTTTGAGCGCCGCGAAAGTGATATGTGGACATCTTGTGTTCCCCGCACTCGGGGGCCAGCCGATGCACCCCAAGGCGCTCCTGGCTCTTCTGCGATCAATCATAAGAGACGCCGAACATCAGAAATAGATATGGGCTGCATGCCTCCCGTCACTTCTTTGCCAGTTGGTGCATCAATCCAAAGGCCGATGGCGGGCGAGAGTTGCCGCCAAGGGTCAGTCCAGGCACTGCTTGGACATTCGTCCATCACGCTGACGATTGACGTGTCTGGCCATCTGTTCCCTGCGCACCGATGATCCGGCAGAGTTGGCGAAGTCTATCCGCAGTCTGCTGGCGTGAGTGCAACATGAATCAGCTAGCTTTTGCGGATGCGCAATCCGGGCCTGTTGCACGAAATGTGGTCTACGCCGATTGATCTATATTGCGAGCGGGTGACGCCCTCATTCTGGGCGGAGCCCTTGAACGCGCTGAGCAACATCGCATTTCTTATCGCTGCCTGTGCGGCTTACGATCTGTGGCGTCGGGGCGGGAAGGGCGATCCCGCTATTCTCACGCTCATTGTCGTTGTCGCGGTTGTCGGCCTCGGATCGTTTGCGTTTCACACCTTGGCAACGCAAGGTGCAATGCTGCTCGACGTCACGCCGATCGGCTTCTTCATCTACGGATATTTTCTGCTGGCGCTGCGGCGCTTCTTGGTGCTGTCCTGGCCTCTCGCATTGACGCTGGTGGGTAGCTTCATCGTGGTGTCCTTTGCCCTCGCGTCATACGTGCCGCGCGAAGTGCTCAACGGCTCGTCCGGGTATCTTCCCGCGCTCGCCGCCTTGATCGTGTTTGGTTGGCTTTTGCGCGGACATGGTGCGGGGTCGGCCATGCTCGTCGCAGCCGGTCTTTTCGTCGTTTCGCTGATTTTCCGTATCATCGACCTCTACGTCTGTGCCCGCTTCCCGATCGGCACACATTTCCTTTGGCATGTCCTCAATGCCGCCGTACTTTATACGGTGCTGCGCGGCGCAATCGCGGAACGCCAACATCCGCTAAGTAAGGAACGCAAATGAACAACAAGAAACTATCGGTCGCCGTTGTGGGCGCCGGCATGGGCGGCCTGGCCGTGGCAGCGACGCTGCGGCGGGTAGGGATCGACGTTCAGGTTTATGAGCAGGCAGCGCGCTTTGCCCGCATCGGTGCCGGCATCCAGATGATGCCGAATTCGATGAAGGTCCTACGTGGCATCGGGCTCGAGGAGCGGCTGCGCAAGACGTCCTTTGCGCCTTATTCGCACCTCAACCGTGACGGCTACGGCGGTGAGGTGTCGCGCGAATTGCCGATGCCCGAGAGCCTCTACAATGCGCCCTATCTCTGCATGCATCGGGCCGAACTGCACGAGGCGTTCGCCTCGGCTGTTCAGCAGGACATCGTGCATCTGGGCAAAAAACTCAGCGGTCTCGATCAGGCACGCGGGCAGGTCACCCTGCATTTCGAGGATGGCACGCGGGCGACTGCGGACGCAGTCGTCGGCGCAGACGGAGTGCATTCGGTCGTGCGCGACATCGTGGTCGGGCCGGACGCGCCGATCCACAAAGGTCGTATTGCCTATCGTGCGGTGTTTCCGTCGAGCTTGATGGGTGGCTTCGATATCGGCCCCTCGCGCACGAAGTGGTGGGGGACCGATCGTCACATCGTCATCTACTACACGACCAAGGCGAAGAGTGAGGTTTACTTCGTCACCAGCGTGCCGGAACCGGCTGAATGGCTTACCCGCGAGTCATGGTCGGCCAAGGGCGACGTGAGGGAATTGCGCTCTGCTTATGATGACTTCCATCAGGACGTCCGCAACGTTCTGCACGCGTGTCCGGATTGCCATAAATGGGCGATCCTCGAGCGCGAGCCCTTGCGCCGCTGGAGCGACGGCCGTGTCGTGCTCCTCGGTGACGCGGCACACCCGATGACTCCGTATATGGCCCAGGGCGCAGCGACATCGATCGAGGATGCGGCGATCCTTGCGCGATGCCTTGACGCGGTGAAGGGCGAAGACATCGAGGGCGCGTTCAGGCGCTACGAGGCCCACCGCAAGCCACGCACGTCAGTGGTTCAGGCGATTTCGAGCGCCAACACCTGGATGCGCGAAGGCGACGGCGACACCAGCTGGCTCTATGGTTACGACGCCTGGAATGCGAACCTCGACCAGCCGGCTGCCCACCCGCGTGCACGGGCGGCGTGATCGGAGGGGGCATGCGGCTCGCGCAGTGTTCCAACTACTACGATTTCAGGGAATTGGCGCGGCGTCGGCTGCCCGGCCCGATCTTCAACTACATCGATGGAGCTGCCGATGATGAAACGACGTATCGGCGGAATACGCAGGCCTTCGAAGATTGCGATCTGGTCCCCAGCGTCCTGACAGGCGTGGCGCAGGTCGACCTTTCGGTGACCGTGATGGGGCAGAAGCTGGCGATGCCCTTCTACTGTTCACCGACAGCGTTGCAGCGCCTGTTTCACTATGAGGGTGAACGGGCCGTTGCGCGCGCGGTCAACAAGTACGGCACAATGTTCGGTGTCTCGTCACTGGGAACGGTGAGCCTGGAAGAGATCGCCTCGAACTTCTCGTTTCCGCAGGTCTATCAGTTTTACTTCCACAAGGATCGTGGCCTGAACAAGGCGATGATGGATCGCGCAAAGACGGCGGGCGTCAAGATCATGATGCTGACCGTTGATTCAATCACCGGCGGCAATCGCGAGCGCGACCTGCGGACCGGGTTTTCAATTCCGTTCCGGTTGACGCTTGCGGGCATGCTGCAATTCGCCATCAAGCCAATATGGGCGCTGAATTACTTCACCCACGAAAGGTTCCGGCTGCCGCAGCTGGATGAACACGTCGACATGGGTGGCGGGACGACATCCATCGGTGACTACTTCACCAACATGCTGGACCCATCGATGAGCTGGGCCGACGTGGCTGAGATGGTCAAGCTGTGGAACGGCAAGTTCTGTCTGAAAGGCATCATGAGCGTCGATGATGCCAGAAAAGCGGTCGATATCGGCTGCGCGGGGATCGTGATTTCCAATCATGGCGGGCGCCAGCTCGATGGATCGCGGAGCAGTTTTGACCAGCTGGCGGAGATCGTCGACGCCGTCGGCGACCGAATCGACGTGCTCGCCGATGGTGGCGTCCGCCGCGGCACGCACGTGCTCAAGGCTTTGTCTGTCGGGGCGAAGGCGGTGGGAGTGGGTCGCTATTATCTCTTCGCGCTTGCCGCTGCCGGCGAAGCGGGCGTGGAGCGTGCTTTGCAGCTGATGCGGCTTGAACTTGCGCGCGACATGAGACTGATGGGCTGTACGTCCGTCGGTCAGTTATCTCGGCGCAACCTCAGATTTCGCAATTCCGCACGCTGACAGAGTCCTCTCAGGGTCCGCCATAGAGCCAAGCGATGCTCTCATAAGTTTCATCCGCTGTCCGCGGAGAAAGCGCGAGCTCGCGCAGCTCTGCCGCAACACCGCGCGCGTGATAAAATTCTCCATAGACTCGCGCCATGATCTGCGTGCGGGCTGTGCGGAGATAACGTTCCTGCTGATAGGCTTGGAACGATTTTTCCGGGTCGTCGGGGGAGAGCGCCACCTTGTCTGCAAGGATAATCGCGTCCTCGGTCGCCATGCAGGCGCCTTGTGCGAGGTATTGCAGCATCGGATGCGCTGCGTCGCCCAGCAGCGTAATGCGGCCGGATGTCCAATTCTTCACAGGTTCACGATCGCACAGCACCCACATGCGCCAGGTCTCGATACGCTCAAGCATGCGCAGGACCTGCGGCACCTGCATCTTGAAGTGTTGCCACATCACATCCTTGCTGCCTTCAGCGTTCCAGCCTTCCTCGTAATGATCTGAGTGGAAGACGGCGACGAGATTGTACAGTTCGCCGCGGCGCAAAGGATAATGGACGAAATGGGTGCGCGGCCCGGCCCAGAGAACGACGTCCGGGCGCCAGAGATCCTTGGGAACATCCTCGCGCTTGAGAACGGCACGGTAGGCGATGTGACCGGATACGCGCGGCTTGCCATCGCCGACGATGCTTTCACGGATACTTGACCACATTCCGTCGCAGCCGATCAGGGCCCGGCCTTCGACCGTTTCGCCTTTGTTGAGCGTGATCGAGACGCGGTCGCCATGGTCCTTGAACGAATCCACGCGCCGGCTGGTTTCGAGAGTAATGAGATTGCTGCCCTGACATGCCTTCAGAAACGTCGCGTGGATATCCGCGCGATGGGTCACGCCATAAGGTTGCCCGAACCTGTTCATGAACGCATCGCCCAGCGGGACATTTGTAATCAGCTTGCCGGTCAGCGCGTCGCGCATTTCCTGGGCAGGGGGTCGGTGAGCGTCGGCGAGGACCGCGTCCTTCAGCCCGACCTTCTCCAGAACCCGGAAAATATTCGGCCCAAGCTGGATGCCGGCCCCGACCTCGCGAAATTCCGGCGCCTGCTCGAAGACCCTGACTGGAAAGCCCTGATGGGCGAGCGCGTAGGCCGTGATGAGACCGCCGATGCCTCCACCGGAAATGAGAAACGGGGCGGAGCCGCCATTCGCACGAGCCATCGACATAACCTCACTTCACTTGGAACGACCGGTCAGGACCATAAAACTTGGAAGGCAAGACGCAAAGCGCGTTTCCGCATGAAAAAATCCGCCGGCTGCACCGGCGGATTTTCGATTGGATACAGGATTTGACCGGTGATTATTTGGTCACCTGACCACGGACTTCGCCGCCTTTGTTGGCCGCGGTGTGGACATTGACGTACCACTTGCCGGCCAGCAACTCGTCCGCCTGGGCATCGGTGAGTGTCGCTGAGCCCTCGAATGAGCCCTTATCAGCGCCAGCAATCGGCACCACGACGCCGCCGTTTTTCCCGGGTTCCCCGGAATGGAAATGCGCGGCCGTCGCCGGGCCACTGAGGCCGGACACGGTGCCCTTCCAGGACAATTTCTTGCTGGCTGTATCATAGGTCGCGGTCACTGAACCTGCCCCCTTGCTGTCAGTCGGCGGGACCTCGCTTGACGCCTTCAAGTCGGCCTTGAGGTTGACATTCGCGGCCAGGGACGGGCCGGCGACCACAAGGGCGGCAGTGCAGGCGAAGGCGGCCAAGGCGGACCGCAGAGTCGTAGCTTTCATATGAGCCCTCCGTGGAGTGCTGGTGGTGCACTCATGCGTGCCAACACCGCACCCTAGCGCCTATTCCGGATGTGCAGAAGTGCTGCCTAGTGAAAGGCGCCGGGAATCGACGTGCTGGAGGGCTCGCCGCAGGAATCGCATTCCCAGTGGTGGCGGATTTCGCCGCTCTCGACGAATTCGGATGAGATCGGAGCGACCATCAGGTCACCGCAGTGAGGACAGCGCGTGGGAGCAGTAAAGGCGCGGGAGAGTTTCGCCCTGTAGTGATGAAGGTGCATGTCACGGCTTCCTTTTTCTTCCCCTGTCCGGGCCGGTGAGTAGCGGCGCATCGTGGCAACGGCGAGACGGTTTAATGAAACTGTGGTGGCCGGAGCACTAAGCTTTTGCGACACATGATTGCGCGCGCCGTAAACAATTTTACGTCTGAAATGTGTTGGATTGATTCGAAACCGCTGCCAACACCGCGTTCGTCGCACTGCAGCAGACAAGGTTTTGACTATTTCTGCGAATGCAAATCGCCATCATAAACGCAGCATTAACATCACGTCTTCGCGAGCAACATTTTAACGGCCGAGACACCAGTAGCGATCGAGGTCACCACTCGCTGATGCAAGGCCTTAACTCTTGACGTCAGAGAGCAACATGTTGGCGCGGTGTCCGCCGTCCCACATGCGCATCGCGCAGCTTTCGGTTGCGCATCCATAGGCCACATTTTCAGCTCGCGCGCCGAGCGGACCTCGCTGCGAGTAAAATCTGTCATGATCCATCAAACGGCGCGCCGCCAATGCTATTGGCGTGACGCTGCGCCATGGCCTGAAGATTGCCGCTGCGGTGGAGCGCCGAAAGTCCGTGTGTCTTGCGAAAGGAATTAAGTGTGTCGGCGAGTGTCGGTGATACCCCGCCCATAAAAATCGCGAGCGCAATCAAAATATGACGGCCGCGCATAATTTTGCCTCCATAAGATAAAGGGACCGCTGTGCCAAGTTTCAGCGGTCCCTACGGGTTTGCCGAAACAGGGGACACCCGGGTTAGGCGATTGTTCGGCATTCCGTGAACTACATCCTTGTCCTGAAATTTCATTCCGGTCTGTGAACTAAATCACAGTCATGGCGAAATTTCACAAAAAGGCTGAATAGTCGTTGAACGGAGCGTGCGCCTTGAGGCCTCGTTACTTCGATTCATTCCTCTTGTGGGAAAGCCTCGACCAATTTCGCTTCGCGCGGCAGCCAGAAATGTTGCGTTTTGCAATAGGGACAACGGGTATGGGTAAACTCCTGCGGCACCCGGGCCAATGTTTCAGCATCGACATGAATACCGGTGGAAAAATCGCGACCAGTCTTGGGACATCTTATGAGTAACACGCCCACGACTCGTCTCCCGTCACGCGTCAGATTTTCCCCACCTCGGCTCTGGCGGTTTCGAGCAGCCAACCGAACTGTGTCGCGGTGAATAAGATCGCCACCAGGTTCAAGGTAACGATTTCGAGGACAAACATGTTGTTCTCCCGTACGCATTCAAGTGTTCGATTCTCACGGTAGTGGGCGCTTCGACCAGCGACTGTGTTCGCGATCACAAAAATGCGGATTTGCCAGCCTCCGTTCCCGTCTTCGGCTGCCGGGCCTGCAAAATCGAGAACTCCTCAAGGGAAAATCAAGGGTTACTCAAGGACTGGCCGCCCTGCGGCCACTATAGCCAGCCCAGATGAGAGCAACCCTTAACGCCGCAATTTGGGAAATCGACGATGTCCATACAATCGCACCACGTTGAAACGATGCTCCTCCACGCCGGTTGGCGGGCTGATCCTGCGACAGGCGCCGTCGCCGTGCCGATCTATCAGACCACGTCCTATCAATTCCGCGACACAGAACACGCGACGAATCTTTTCGCCCTCAAGGAGCTCGGAAATATCTATTCGCGCATCATGAACCCCACCAACGACGTGCTCGAGAAGCGGATGGCGGCTCTCGAGGGCGGCGTTGCCGCGCTGGCTCTGGCGTCCGGCCAGGCAGCCTCGGCATTTGCGATCCAGAACCTGGCGCGGGCCGGCGATAACGTTGTGAGCTCGACAGACCTTTATGGGGGGACGTGGAATCTGTTTGCCCACACCCTCAAGGATCAGGGAATCGAAGTTCGCTTTGTCGATCCGCTCGATCCGGAGAATTTCCGGCGCGCGACCGATGAGAAGACCAGAGCCTATTATGCGGAGACCCTGCCAAATCCAAAACTGACGGTGTTCCCGATTTCCGAGGTTGCGGCGATCGGCCGTCCACTCGGAATTCCGCTGATCATGGACAATACAGCGGCGCCGTTCCTAACCAGGCCGATCGAGCACGGTGCTGCCGTTGTCGTGTACTCAATGACCAAATATCTGGGCGGGCATGGAAACTCGATCGGCGGTCTGATTGTCGATGGCGGCAACCTCGATTGGGCCGCTCATCCGCAACGTCAGCCGGCTTTGAATACGCCTGATCCCAGTTATCACGGGGCCGTCTGGACCGAAGCGGTTAAGCCGCTCGGCCCGATCGCCTATGCGATCAAGGCGCGCGTTACACTGCAGCGGGACATCGGTGCCGCGCTGTCACCGTTCAATGCCTTCCTTACAATACAGGGCCTCGAGACCCTTGCCTTGCGCATGAGAGAGCACTGCAAAAACGCGCAAGCGGTCGTGGAGTTCTTGCGCACCCGCAAGGAAGTGAAGCGCATTATTCACCCGTCGCAACAACAGGGCATTCATCGCGAAAGGGCAGACCGCTATCTGGGCGGCCAATATGGCGGGCTTGTCGGCTTCGAGCTGGCCGGTGGAAAGGACGCGGGGCGGAAGTTCATCGATGCCTTGCAGCTGCACTACCACGTAGCCAACATCGGCGATGCGAGAAGCCTTGCGATCCAACCCGCAACGACGACGCATTCACAGCTGACCGCCGAAGAGCAGCTGGCGACCGGTGTCTCCGATGGCTATGTGCGGCTATCAGTCGGCATCGAGCACATCAACGACATCGTTTCCGACATTAAGCATGGTCTGGAGGCGGCTTCGCGGGCGTCAATTCGCGCGGCCTGATCGAACGGAGGAGCAGGACATGGGCATCACTAGCATCGACGTCGGGGGCATCACTTGCCAGTACTTCGCCGTCGGTGCTGGCGAGCCGATTGTGCTTCTGCATTGTACGGGTCACTCGGGTCGCCAATGGGCCGAGCTCGCCGCAGCTCTTCAGACGGACTTTGAAGTGATCGCGCCCGACCTCTGCGGCTATGGCGGCACCGCGCATTGGCCGGGCTCGGGCACGTTTAACCTGGGCGTCGAGGCCGACCTCGTCGATGCACTGGTGGACAAACTCGAGCGCCCTGCGCATCTCGTCGGTCATTCATTCGGCGGCGCGGTCGCATTGCAACTGGCGTTGCGCCATCCGAACCATCTGAAGAGCGTGACGCTTATCGAGCCGGCTGCATTTCACTTGCTGTGCGACGGCGACGATGAGGACAAGCGCGCCCTCAGGCAGATCACCGAAATCGCAACGACTGTCGCAAGCGCCGTCAATTGCGGCGACTACGTCGGAGCAATGCGGCGCTTTGTCGACTACTGGACCGGCGACGGTACGTGGGATGCCCTGCCAAATCCGCAACGAATCGCGCTTGCAAGCAGGATCAACAAAGTGACGCTTGATTTCTGGGCAACGCTCAATGACCCAACGCGACTCGGCGATCTCGTCGATCTTGACGTGCCCACACTGATCATATCGGGAGGGCACTCGCCATTTCCGACGCGGCGTATCTGTTATCACCTCGTGCGCACGTTGCCCGATGTGAAGTTGCGGACGTTCGATGACGCGGGCCACATGCTTCCTCTGAGTCACTTCAGGGAAATACATCCGCTCATCAAGGCGCATTGCGATGCCCAGCATGACCGCAAATGGAGCGCGTACAAAACGACTCACGCGCACGTGCGTACGCCTGACAGAGTCGATTGTAGGAATTTACCACAGCGGCCATTGCGATTTTGACGGCGTGAATGTGACTGACGTCACATTCACGAGTGGAAGCCGGTCTCAATA
>AF_2010_repII_A01DRAFT_1000007_pt1 | contig 17290 bp, 13 predicted proteins | sample AmaForrepliIIA01_FD_9192 | JGI IMG/M metagenome (IMG submission 9192) | reverse complement strand
GTCTATACCCTTAAAGACCTCGACATAGCCATCGGTGATATTTGTCATTGCAATCAACTGAACTTTCTTTCCTAAATGCTCTAATAATTTCTTTAGTTCAAGCGCTTGAATCTTCGCGAATTGACCTTCCTTTAGACCAATAATAATACCAATTTTTTCTGCGTTCGATGCGTTATATATTGCTAGTACAGCCTTTTTCTTTATCATCTCGGCAAGATCGTTAATCTGTGAGTAAACCTCAAAATAAGGATCGAGCATATAAGTGGGTTTTCCGGTTGACATGGCGACGCTTGCGGAATGAAACCTGCTTTGGCCAAGAACTATACACGCGTCGACTATATTCTGTGCGTCAAAAGCAGGGTAGAATTCACAACCGAAAACTTGGCCATCCTTAAGTTGTCCTTTTCCCTTCCCAATTATGATCTTATAGCCGAACTCTTCAAAAATCTCTTTGACATTACCAATTTGGTTGAGATGCTGGCTATATGTTAACAGTGAGAGCGTCTTGTAATTTTTCTGCAGAAGAGCTGAGGCACATTTTCTTGCAACTTTATCAAAGCTAATATCATCATACGCATTAATCATTACTACTTTCTCGCCAAATGTATCGGTCAGAATCGTATGGCCTATATGAAACAAAATCTCGGCGCCTAACACTTCGGCAGCATGAGTGTTTAAGTCGCAGGATCCCCAGCATGTATCACCGATTACGTAGGCCGGGATACCGTACTTCTCAGTTATATTATCTGCGCTATTCTGGATTTTCGGCATCAGCCCTTCGGGTCCGTTGAGAGCTACCGAACGCGGTTTTCGCGTATCTATCACTTCGTGTATTCGTTTTTCATCTATCAACATCATGTCTACTATGATTGTCTCCGAATAATTAATTGACCAAGGTTCAACCTGTTCTACGCCACATTTTAAGGCTTTGATAAGCTTTAGAATCATTTAACCGCATATTTAATTCTGCACCGAATTGGATAATAGGGTACTATCATTCATTTCTAATTTCATATGCAGGATGTTTGAACTTCCCCCAAATCGGAAAACTAAGAAATGGAGAAGCATGAGCAAGTCGTGGTTCTTGTCGATAGGTTGTTCCAATATACTAGTTAAAGCCGTTCAAGGTGAATCGAATAAGAATCACTGCAGATTTCTGGAACTCTCCCGGCATCCCCATTTTTGTTCATACAGACAGACAATTTCTCGCGGTTCGGATCGACCCAAATCTGCAATTTTAGAGCATGTCCAGGCGCCTGAATTACGTGGTCGATTTTCAGAGGCAAGCAATTACCTCTCAGTGACTCAGGGATGTGCGGTTCGAATTGAATCCGATTTTCTAACAGATTTACCCTCATGCCTAGGATCAGCTCTTGCATAGAATAAACGTACATCGCGACAGACCAAGCTTGAAGTATACAAGAATTAAATGGTTCTGGCCTGTCCCCTCGGTAGGTTTCAGCGTACATCCCATTTTCAGCGAGTATTCGTTGTGCCATAGATTCGATGTAATAGAGTGCCGATTCGAACCTGTTAAACTTGATCTCACTTATTGCAGCCCAACCCGTTACTATGGGCCAAACAGCCCCGTCATGGTAAAGACTAGGATGATATTTTGGATCGAGGCTGCTTAGTGTCCTTATTCCCCAGGGTGTCGTCAAATCATTATTCTCAATCCTAGTTAGAATGGTACGTGCTTTCGCTCTATCCTTCACTAAGTTGGTCAGCAGTAGCACGAGGGCATTTGGTCTGATCGAAGGGTCTTTTGTACCATCTCTTCTCAGAGTATCATAATAGAAACCATCCCCGCTATTCCAGTATTCTTTTTCCACCTTATACGCGAGCTGCTCGGCGCAGCTCCCCCATCGCTTTTTATTATAGGTATCACCCAAAATAGTGGCGAGTTCNCTTCCAATATCCAAACTTTCGAAGAATAATGCTTGGATATCATTTGCACTCTTTCGTCTATCGATATGATCCATCCACGTAGAATCCTGGATTGGTAGTTTTTCGGCCACGCCAGTGAATCCGTGTTCGATTAATCCATCTCTATCTGTGTCTTTCAAGAACCCCCAGTCGACTAAATCAATGATTTGCTTCCATCTATTTTGCAAATAAGGCGTATCTCCGGTCGCCAATACATATTCACGTATAGCCCAAGGAAACAAAAATGTAGAGTCAGAGGAGCCGAAAGTGCTAGCATGGAGAAATGATTTACCACTGATTATCATGGGCAGCTCTCCTTTCCTTGCAAGCTTTGAGTTCTTTCTTGCTTGGTGGAGGAGAAAATTTTCGATTACAGCTTTAGCGAAACTATAGTCTCCAATCGCCAGGTAGCCTCTTAAAGACCACCCTGTATCTCTAGCCCAATAGTTAGGAAACCTCGGCAACCCTGCACAAATCCCGGAGCCGAGACCACAGTACTCTGCCTTCAAATACTCCATACTCGTCTTTGCTTTTTCGAAGGCCTTAAACAGTTTAAGAACAGTCTGGTTCTGTTGTTGGGTATGACCTGAAGAAGCTAGACTTAGTGTTGAACTAGAGATGTTCTTGAAATGGTCCTGAGTACTCTCTAGAAGCTGTTGATAATTGTCTCTGATATAGCAGTATTCCATTAAACAGTCTTCGGAAGTGGTGAATCCGCCAGATGCAATTAACGCAAGCTCGCTTGTTCTCCCTTCTTCAATCTGAAGATCGTAGGAAATCTCTAAATCATTATCAAACGAATCCATTAGAACCCTAGAAGGTCTAAGATTCTTTGGTGCAACTCCAATCGTACCATAGAAATGTGCGAGATTCTTCTTCGCTGCTGTCTGGATTTGTAGGCAATTGTGTCTCGTAAGTAATTTGGAAAAGTTGCTCTGAGAAATGGCCGCCAACCCATAACTAGTAATATTCCCATCAACTAAGAAATGTATACGAATCTTCCGCGTTGACTTTTCCCTTTTCTTTTTTAGATTTAATTTTGTATACTCTGCTTCTCGCTCCAAAAATTCCAACTTCATAACGAATCCCTTGTTGTCAGGGGGCACAAAGAGGGTTCTCTTCACTTGCAAACCCGCTACCTCATGCCTAGTGAAAAGAAATCCATTCTCGTGCGTCGAGGATACTACGAAGTTAGGCAATCTCTTACGAATTCCCTCTTCCATAGATATTTCCAGCAAGATCCGTCCAAATGCTCTTGCTGGCGGCACGTATAACCCACCATTGTCATACCTTGTTCCCATCCAAGTCCAGTTGGCGGAAATATTCCCGTTCGACGAGCAAACGATGTATGCCTTCTTACCAGATAGAGTTAATGGGGTTGTGAAATTTTTGAAAATTGTATCTTCAGATGTTCTGGCATCAGAATCATCTATAATGCTAGACGGAATGAAAATTCTTTCTTTGCGACTGCTAATATGGTCATTGAAAGTGAAGGGTATTATTATCTGCTCAAATCCTTCTAGTTTGCTCAAAATGACAATCTTGTGTTTGGTTCGCTCTTCCAAGCCACCATCTTTTATTATTAGGAATCTTGCGCTTTGAAATGGTTTAAATGGAATTGGACGATCCTCAGATAATGAGGCAGCGTTAACAACATCCTCTGACGTCGCGATGAAAATTGACTTCTTTGGGATTGGGATCTCATCCACATAGACATCCAGAGATACAATGTTACCGCCTAACGGAACCGGCGGGTTCAATAAGGAAAATATGAAGCCCTCGTTTTTACCATCACCGTTAACTATCGTTGCATTTTTTAAACTTCCATCGATATATGAAAGCACGGTATGGGTTTTGTCGAGTGTTCTAACCATTTGGCACGCCTAGCAAGTGTTGTCTTCTATTCTCGTCGCATCCTAACCTTAAATCCTGTATTATTAAAACATAGGAACTCGCGTATTAAATCATTTTCAATTAAACCGACATTATGAATCGTCCTTGATTTACATGAAAACATAGAAAGTGTCCCAGCGTGACTTATTTTAATATTAATCATCATCCATTGCTAAAGCTACTTGTTTCCTCTTAGCCAGTTCCATCGCTTGATATGTTTTTATTGCACTTCACTATCCAGTCTACGGTCATTCTTCTAAATTCGGGGGCAGCCTGCTGGTACCACCATAGATACGAGGTCCCATCTCTAGCCCTACGTGATCCACCACGTAGACGTATCAGCATGCCTACCCCGCCTTAGGGTTGCTCCCTCCCGGACCTCACCCATTTCGACGATTCACAGTCGGAACCACGCCTTCGCGTAGACCGCTGCCCGTAGCCATCCGACACGGCATGATTTCACTTCAGCAAGACAAGCAGGTGCCTCGCGCCTATGGATTTACCCAACAGTTACTGATCCCAGCACAAAGCCGATTTCTGGTCTGGGGTACGGCTAGCACCCCGATCCTCCCTGCCTCCGCGAATATTGTGCGCGGTCTGATTATATTTGTTTATCACTTTCTTTATCTCTGTACATCAGCTTTCTAATTGGATTGAGGTATCGTACGTAGGAACAAATCTACTCACTGTTTGCTAGGATTTGAACGGTTTTGCAAACTGAACAGATAATTCCTGTCGATTTCCTTCCACACGCAAGGCATACTCTCGTTTGGGACGCAGGACTAGTTGCAGACATCTTTAAAATCCTGCAGAGTTTTGTAAGAGAATTGTAGGTATTGTACTTTATGCCTGGGTGGCGCATTTCCAGGCTGTTGAGGAATTCCCGAATTTCAGTTCTAATACTCTCACGCATATACGGACAATCCTCAGACTGGAAAGGGATCTTTCTCTGCATAGCGTAGAATACAATCTCATGCTCATAAATCTCTATAAACGGTTTTATCTTCTTGAGCCCATTTTGACCATACTGAATAGGCTGTGGGTACATCCAGCTAATCCTTTCAATATCACCTGAGAATAGATTGATCATGAATGTTTGAAGTTGATCATCGAGATTGTGCGCTGTCGCAACAGCACTTGCTCCTACAGATTCCGCGAGGATATCTAATGCTCTTCTGCGGAAGGTTCCACAGATCGAACAAGAGCTCATTTGCTCTGAGGGTCGTTGTTGCATTGCCCTGTCCATGCCCAATCCAAAAAGGTCCTGGTAACTCGATNTTTTACTTTCCACTTTAATAGCCGAACAAAAATCCTTCACGATTTTTATTGATTCATCCCTGTAATTGTTTATACCCTCGTCTATTGTTATAGCGACAATATCGGTACGATTATGTTCATCAAAAAACTTCTTTAGAACGTACAGAAGAGCCAGGCTGTCTTTGCCACCTGAGACCCCAACTGCGAGCTTATCCTTGTGACCAAGCATCGAAAATTTTTGCATGGTCTGGGCGGTCTTCTTTTCTATAGACCGCAAGAAACATTTTTTGCAAAGCCGTTCCCCAGAGTATATTCTTTCATATGCGGCCAGTCCCTCTTGACACTTTGTGCACGTTTTCACAGTCACGGGTAGGAATTGTGGGATAGACATTTTTATTTCTTGATATTCAANTTGCTAACCTACGTGATGGTGGATCCTTTGTGGTAATCCTTCGCTGTTCTAGAAGTATCACAAAGGCATTTATGTGTGACGCCNTGACTTCTCTGTGGGCGTGCAATTAAACGAGGACCTCTTGGACGAGATTAATCTTAAAATCATTGATATCTTGAGCAAAGATTCATCTACCTCCTTCGTGGACATTGCGAAAAAGATTGGGATATCCGACGCGACAGTACATATGAGAGTGCGAAGGCTGCTTACCGCCCGAATTATAGGCAAGTTTACGATCTCCGTAAATAACGGCCGGCTAGGGTATGACCACCTAGCATTCTTAGGTATAAACATTGAGCCCGGCTTTGCCGAAGCTGTAGTGTCAGGATTAGCGAAGGTGGATGCAGTCTTAGAAATCCACGAAATGCATGGTAGGTTCGATCTTATACTCAAAATTAGAGCTAAAGATTTGGAAGAGATGAGAGACATTGTGGTTAGGAGGATCCGCAGCCTGCCACATATCCTGGAGATAGAGCTGATGACAGTTCTAAAATCTAGAAAGGAAGAACAAATTGTTCCATTGGAGCAGGATATTGCAGAGAAAGCACAGTCGGCTATTATCTAGACAATCGGCATTAGCTGATCGTTAAGATTACGCTGCATCTGCTATTGTTTCTGCTTCTCTTTCTTTGAGGCTTGCCACCAGTCCAAGTAGTCGTCATGTAATTGTCTTCGTTTATTTATAGACCTATCTTCTGCCTTATCCCGTAGTTCTTCGATCTTTTCTCGAGAAGCGAATATTCCGCAGCTTTTGCAGATAAAGTTTTTGCTGTTAGGATCGAATTTCAATTCGCCGCCACACTCAGGACAGAAGCTTGCCAAATGTATTCTATCCTCCAAAGTCCTAATAAAAGCATTGTGCACTATTCAACATGAGAGTGCTTTTCTCATAATCCTGTTTCAACTTCTCTGCCAGTTTACAAAACTAATTTCTTGGTGCATGGGCTTTGATCTTCATTCAGCTGTCTTAAGCAGTCAGTTCGCCCGTCACTTGCCATGCACCATTATAAAGAATTCCCACCTGTGAGAAATTAAATTGTTTGCTTTGGAAGATTTACCGTCCTATTGTTAGCATCAACTTCCACTTCTACTCCGTCTCTGATAACAGAAGACCATGATGTGTCAAGCATGTCTACAAGAGCTATCTTTGAAATCGCACAACCTGATGCCGTGACCAAGTCTGTCTTCCCACTACATATTATTGCCGCTGGCGCAACACAATTCACCTTCAAAGCATATATGGAATAAGAACCTACGCTACTTCCCACTGCCCTCGGAAAGACCAAAATCGAGTCCTTCAGACAGCTACGGAATAAATGATGATGGGAATCTATTATAATCCCTCGACTAACATCTAGCATCGAAAGAAAATTTATTGGCTGCTCTGTGATAATTGCTTTTCCTATTCCGTNTCCTCCGACGATTCTTCTGCACTTTAGGGAGCCTTTCAATTGTTCTCGCTACAATCCTTGACGATTGTCTTCAAGTCTTTNAGAGCTACNCCAATTCTGTTTGAACGATCGAGGTAATAAGCAGCTTTGATGCTGTTTGTGATTACCGAATCAAAATCGGTTCGAGTGATTAACGGGGTCATGCAAGTGCATGAATCACACATAAATTCTCCGCCAGCTTTTTCAATCCTATCGACCAACCCGAGCTCCTTGGCCTGACGATGGATCGCTCTAGCACAAAAAATCATACAACTTTTCTTCAATTTTTTTCCTTCAATTAATCTTGAAAGTAAAGATAGTTCATTTAGCCCAAGCTGCGGACCTCCAAGGGCAATCAAATCGCCATCGTCTCTTGTACTTAGCTCATCTTTAACTCGAGCGGCCTCTTCCTTCCCAAAAGAGACAATTTCATGTCCACTGCCACGACCAATTGTGAACATCCCGCAAGAACCTGATGTCCCAATCGCAGCCGAAAGAGCTTTTGCTTGTATTCTATCAGGTCTTCCTTCGGGAGGGATAAACGCAACACAAGGATCCTTCACTGTGTTTCCTGCGAAATAACCAAGCAGACCATAATCCAATTCTGTGCTCAGAGTGAAATCAGGTCTAATGGCTACTTTTGCTTTTCTAGAGTTTTCAATCAGGAGGTCGGAATAGGGCGTTTTCCCAGTGATAGAGCTTGCAAGTGCGCTTAGTGCACTCTCTCTGTTGGTTAGTAGACCCAAGATTGAGTTAGAGAATACTGCGGCGCTACTCTCCGCGAAACTGACCATGCTCCCTTTCTCAGGAATATCAAAGATCTCGTACGGGACACACGTGAATGAAGGAATAGCGCCCAATATCATATATGAGTTGACTATACTATCCTGTTTTTTCAGAAATCTGTCGGACAGATTTTCAATCCTACGTTTGTCATAACCCATTGGATTTATTGTAGTTCTTATCGCAACCCTCCCGGTTCTACTGAACTCTTCCAGGAATTTGACGCCACTGTCACCGATTGTATTGTAATTGACTCCTGATATGTGAGCCCATTTTACAGAGACGAGCTTAGAGGCCTCTGTAGCTTCTCCTATTGCAAGCAGGATTCTATATGCAACTGCAAAGGATTCACCGTGCTCACCATTCAGCATATTTTCTTCATCTTTGGTGAGTTCCAACTTGTAGAAATAGAATATTAGACGTAATAACTATTTTACCTAATAATATGACTGGGCATAGATTACGCTTTACATACAAAACAAATAGGGCGGCGATATTGATCAGCCAAGGCTACTTAGATCAGGTATGATGGTAGAAGATGGACGAATAAATCGCTTACTAGAGTTATTGGGGCATACTTATCTATACCCAGCGCAAAAACAGGCTATTTCTCATGGTCTTCTCGAAGGCAAGAACTTGCTCGTGACAAGCCCTACTGCAAGTGGTAAAACCCTCATTGCAATCATGGCCTCGATAAAAGCATTTGAAAAAGGAATGAAGGTAATTTATCTCACGCCCCTGCGGGCACTAGCTTTAGAAAAGTATTATGACCTTCGTGTGCTCGAGCGTCTGGAAGTCCTAGATAGAAAGGTTCGTATCAAGATTGCGTCAAGTGACTATCACGTCTTCCGCGACAGAAATAGGAGATGCTGACGCCTTAGTCCTGACAAATGAGAAAATGAACTCTCTAATTCGCCATGGAGTTGACTGGCTGCCCTACGTTGGACTTTTCGTAGTCGACGAAGTCCATCTGATAGGCGAAAGTGAGCGCGGCCCTACACTTGAAATGATCCTTGCTTTAATACGAAAAATGAACCCACATGCTCAAATCCTCAGCTTGAGCGCCACTATTTCCAATTCACTCGAAATTGCACGGTGGCTGAATTGTGACCTCATAGAAACCAAATGGAGACCGACGAGTCTCCTCGAAGGTGTCTACGAAAATGGTATTATACATTTGAATAATGGAAATGTAGTCGAAATTGGTAGCAATTCCAACCCGGTAACGGATGTAGCGCTGGAATGTGTTGAAAAAGGTGGCCAGACCCTAATTTTCGCCGGAACCCGGAAGCGCGCATACTCGCTTGCAGTAAAGGCGGCAGAAGCTGTTCAGAAAGTCCTCGATAAAACCGACAAATTAAAGGCGGCGAGAGCATCAGTAAAAGTAAGAAGCGAAGGTGAAGATATCGAGCTCACAAGCACTCTTTCGAAACTCGTATCTATGGGTGTAGCTTTCCATCATGCGGGTTTAGGAGCATCCTGCAGAGGAATTGTAGAGGATGCCTTCAAAAAAGGCGTTATTAAACTCTTGGTTTCTACCCCAACCCTGGCTTCGGGCGTAAATTTGCCTGCACGCAGGGTTGTCATCTCAAGCATCTTACGATATGACATGAGCTATAACGCGAACGTACCCATTAGCATTCTAGAGTACAAACAGCTATGTGGTCGAGCTGGAAGACCCAAGTACGATACATTTGGTGAAGCGATAATTATCGCAGAAACTGGATTCAAGTTTGAAGAAGTATATGAACGTTATATCGACGGCGAACCAGAGCCGGTACGGTCGCAGCTAATAAATGATAGAGAATTACGGGCACATCTGCTTGGTGCAATTTCCACAATCCCGGGAATGAAAAAATGCGAGCTGCACGAGCTATTCACTAACACGTTGTGCGCTCAACAATATAATAAGGCAAACTTAGCTTCTCGGATCGACAGGACTGTAGCTTATCTAGAAAGTGAGAATCTTGTTAGATCGAAAAGTAGCAGATACGTAGCTACGAACTTCGGAAGACAAACTTCGTTAATGTATATCAACCCGTCTACTGCTGTCTCTTTTAGGATTGCTATCGAATCGTTAGATCAAAGCAAATCGACCGATAAATCTCATCCTAATCATACCGTGGGTTTGCTTCATCTAATTACAAGTAGTGACGACTTTTATCCAAAACTATCGATGCGAAAAAAAGATGTGATAGAATTGTCCTCCCTCGTTGAGCAACATCATAATGAATTATTCTCTGAAATTAACGAATTCGAAAGCACTCGGAGTCTACTGGCATTATACGAGTGGATCAATGAAAGCAGTGATAGGAGTCTATATGAGCAGCTTGCAGTCGAACCTGGCGATATGCACAGGATGGTGGAAGTCGCTGACTGGCTCGTTCAATCGCTGTATCAGGTTGCCAAATTGTTTAAACATTACGATTTACTGAGAGAATTGCAAAATCTACAGATCCGGATCAAGTACGGTATAAAAGATGAACTTGTTCCCCTTGTCATGCTAGAAGACATTGGCAGAGTAAGAGCCAGGGCTTTATATAATTCAGGACTTGTTGACGGCAGAAAGGTGGCTGAGGCAACGGAGGCAAAACTCTCATCTATCCCAAAAATAGGTCCTACTTTGGCAAGAAGGTTGAAACTGCGTGCAATGAAGAAACACAGCTACATGAACATCTAGACTTCAAACCGAATTTTGAGTGTTGTCCTCGGTAACCGTTATTATATAAGATAGCAATCATAGGGACTTGATAGTACCTATGTTAGAGCCATCTTCGTGGAGCTATTTTCTGTTTTATGGATTAATAGTATCTGCGGCTTCTTTTCTATTTATAGAATTTATTCTACCTAAGGTAATCAAATCGCTGATTGCGAAGGGCAGCGTAGTTCAGGATTACCACAAGCCTGAACGACCTGCTATTCCAAGACCAGGTGGTCCTGTTATCCTCGGTGGGATAGCAGCTGGAGAGATTATTTTGTTATTGCTTACCAGGGACATTCGTGTTCTGGCAATTCTATTAACCACTATAATTAGCTTCATAGTGGGATTAATTGACGATAAAAAAGTTATGCCAGGATGGTATAAGCCCGTTGGGCTTATTCTGGCCGGAATTCCGCTCGTTGTACTGGGGGCTCATGGAAATCATTTAAACCTCATTTTTGGGAATGTCTTAATTCCAATTCTGTACATCCCTCTAATTTTGGTCATAATTCCGATCGCCGGTAATACCATCAATTCTATTGATGTAATGAACGGTGTGGTTAGTGAAGTCATAATAATTGCACTGATACCGCTCCTAATATCGATAGCTATTTTCGGAAACAACGTCATCTTTCTCGCTGCGCTTCCACTCTTATTTGGAATGGTTGCATTTTATAGATATCACAGATTCCCGAGTAAAGTATTTCCTGGTGATTCAGGCACTCTGTTGATTGGGTCAATGTACGGCGCGCTTGCTATTGCTGGTAGCTCCGAGGTTATTGGAGTCATAGCCTTGCTTCCGGCAGTCATGAATTCATTTTTATTTCTTGATAGCGTCAAGAAAGTTATCGAGCATAGACAAATCAAGTCTAGACCTACGATTTTGATGGAAGATTTTAGATTGATGGCATCAAAGGAAGGGGATGCACCTAGTACCCTGCTGAGGCTGATTTTAGCCGACGGTCCACTCTGCGAAAAGGAAATTGGCAAACGGATTGTCAAGTTGATGATATTTAGTTCCGTTTTAGCGATCGTATCACTAGTTTTGCAATATCATTCTCTCACAGGAATCACAAAATGAATAATTCTGTTATTAACTGGCTAGCACGATAAAAGGTACTTGGTGCTGTGGATCAGATCTTCAGCCTTATTAGAAGGCTTTGTTGTCTATTAAGATTAATACGAGTTTATGACGGAAAATATATGGTGTGGACTAGAACAGGATTGATAGGGATATGTTATTATATAATGTAGAAAAATATAGACGATCAGCTTATCAAAGATGAGAATGCTAGGACTTGGTTTCTATGAAGGGTTCACAAATCATTTATCTTTAGTCTCGGGACAGCTGACATTTTGCTCAGTTAACGCTCTTCAGACATGTCGGATAAAAAGAACAACAAGAGGCCGGAACAAATTGGTTCGAGGCAGCGGCACTAATGCTTGAAAATAACACTCTTAACACTAGTGGAACTACCAACGTCAGTGTGTCGATTGTAGTCGGGGATGTGAAAGTTCAATTTAACGGTTCTGCAGAATCTGTTCTAAGTTCAGTTGTTAGCTTCCTAGCAAAGCAGGTTCCGATGTTTGATTTGGCTAAGAAAATTTCCCTCAACTATTCTATTTCAGAGCTTATTAATCTCTTTTCTAACTTTATTAAGATTACACCTGAAGGGCCGCGAGTAATCTTGGAGCAACAGGAACTGGGGAAAAAAAAATTGTCGGACAAAGAAGTTGTCGCGCTGCACCTAGTTGCAGCAAAAATTGCTAAGGATCTGGGCAAATATCCTAATGACCAATTGCAGTTGTCTGAAATTCAGTTCGGATCGTCTTTGAATCCGAAATCCGTCAGCTCAAGACTCTCGGAGTTGGTCAAGGCTGGACATGTACGAAAGGATAGTGTTAAAGACTCGACTGAATCTGCCAATTATAAAATTACCACGTCCGGCATTCAATGGTTGAACGCGATTCTTGTTAAAAAGACGAAGGGGTAAATTGACCCTGTGACACTTCGACTGACGAGATCCTCTGGCTGTACTGATAGTTCCTCATCGTTCCTTTTCTGATCAGGATGTTTTCCCGTACCATATCTGTGAGGGAGTGGGAAACTGCAGTTCTATCGTAGCTAAAACCTCGTCTAGAAAGCTCTTCGTGAATTATTCCTAGCGACCTTTCGTTTGCAAAATATCCTTCGGCCCAGAGCGACTGCAGGAGTCCTCTACATGTTGTTCCCCCTCTATGCGTTGTTTTAGATCCGAGATTTGCTGAATTTGTGCCCTGTTCAACGACCGTGCTTTTTGCACGTAGCTCATTACTAAGAACATTAATTCGGTTTCTCAATTCTTCAATCTGAGAGGTAAGCTCGGGGTCGATGCTAACTGAGGTATCGATAGCAGACAGGACGTTTTCAACGACCTGCCTGATAGTCCTCTCAGCGCTAGTGATTTCCACCTCCCAGTCCCGATGTTTCAACCTGATCCTAACTTCATCTGAAGAAGCAGATGAATCGCTCATTTCACATTATATATAAGACGGCGAACTCTGTCACATAAAGTTGTTGTCCAGCAACCACAACATGTGCATGTTGCGCAACATTCATAAACACCCGTACCATACTGTTAATCATTATGGACCAAATCTCAAAATGACCGAACTTGACTTCACCGATCTAGATCATTCCGTCGACCCAAGTCTATCGTCAAATTTAAGTAAAGATCTCTCGGGAAAAACAATTGTTTTCAGTCGCTACGATGAAAAAAGTCATATCCCAATCGGAAAATATGGAAGCCAAACTGCGCTTATTAATCCGGAGGCAATAACACCTATCAAGTGTATTCAGGAGCCCACCCTTGTAGCCGCTGTGGATTCTAGCAGTATCAGGATAGCAGAAACTGAAAGTGGTTGCTTGTACGCAATAAAGTGCGGAGTTGCCTTTGCCACAAATGGTCAACCATTGATGCATTTCAAACTGGGCCCGATTTTGTTTTATTTAAGCGAAGAAACTGTAAAGAAATCTGAATTGGACTACAGAATCGCGAATCTTGTTCTTTTTGATGTAGAATATGCAAAAAGGCTAATTAGGATTCAAATTGAAAGAGCCATACAGACATATCTGTCAAATCATTTATCAAATTCCATAATCCTAGTGGATGGGTCACTAAATGCGTCGCCTTTTGAAAACAGGGGTCGTAACATAAAGAAGATAGCAGAGAATTGCTCTATTCGCAGAAATGTATTGTTTGGCATTAGCAAGAGCACGTCGTTTAGAGTTCTAAGCAAAATATCCGCTGCGTTAATCCAAAGTGCAAACGCAGCATATATGAATATCCAAGTAATTATCCAGAGCCTAAGCAGGACCACAATTGGTGATAACTTCCTTGTAAAATTCGGTAGTCGCGATAGTCCCATCCTCCGAGTAGATATTGCTTGCTGCGACGACTTGATATCTCATTCACTTGGGAAACTGGTAGCCAACGATTCAGTCGCAGGAGGATATCCAGAAACCTTGAGGCTTGCGCACCATGTGTCGACGCTTACCAATATGGAAGTCTCGTGTCTTAAAGCGTACTTATTGAGTAACTTCGATATCACGCAACTTGAATCGGAAGATATACGGAAAACTCTGCTAGGCTCTATTACGAGATGAAAGTACTATCGAAGAATAGTGATGAACTCGTGTTACTTGCAATGGTGAGTGACATTGTAAGGAAAGGTGACTATCTATTAATTGAAGACGAAAAATTGAACAGAAAAATGATAGTTCAGATATACGATGAGGACTATTTATCGTCTCAGACCTTGATTGAGGATATTGTCAGAGATGAAGTGATAAATGCATCGAGTGCAGAAAATTTACACGATCCCCTAAATATTGGCAAACTATCTAGGATGATCAGAGATGCGAGGCTTTTTCGTACTAAAATACGTGGAACAATAGATACCTCAGGCAGAATGTCAAGCGATTTTACCTGGATCCCATCAAGGGTTCAATCCAAAATAAGGCGGTTAAGTATTCCGGAATTAGACGACTACGTTGGCAGAACTGGAAACTTTCCCATTAAGATAGGAAAGACAAGAGGAGATAACGAGGAGTTTGATATTTATGCTGATGATCTTGATGGCAAATTAAATATTGTCACAGGCAAAAAAGAGTGTGGGAAATCACATCTCGCTAAGATTCTCATAAAGAGACTCGTGGAGCATGGGGCATTTGTGGTTGTCTTTGATCTGAATGACGAGTATAGCGGCCTGGCAATCAACCATGATGGCCTACCATCTTCACTAGCAGACCAGATCAAGGTATTGCAGTGTGGCGACGGGCTAACCTTTTCACTAAAGTACTGCGGTAAGGTGGCTATCTCCAATGTACTCAAGAACGCTCTCGATACACCTGCTGCCTCGATGAGAGAATTCTTCCGGATATGGGACTGGCTTGACAATAAAGATTGTCTAAATATAGATGCATTTGGCAGGGCTGTCAACACGTGGAGTGTCAACGAGCTTGTACGTGATGCACTGGTCTCAAGATTTCATATAATCCAAGGATCAGGACTTTTTCTACAAAATCATGGAGAGGGGGTTAGATTCGAAAATATATTTTCAAAAGGTACAGGCGCTGCAATCGTCGTATGCATGGCCAAAGTAACCCCTATAGTGAGACGAATGATTGTCGAGCTAATTTTGAATAAGCTGGTTGACTTATTAGAGAATGAGATAATACCTCCGATTTTTCTGTTCGCGGAAGAAGCCCATCTGTATCTTCGTGACACTTACTGGGAGGATATCACGAGTAGAATGAGACATTTCGGGATCTGTCCAACGTTCATAACAAATCAGCCAGATGCCATTGGTGATGTGATATACCGACAGGTAGACAACATATTCCTGTTCAATTTTACAAATGACGTGGACTTGGATAGGATATCTAGAGTGTCTTTAGCTGATAACGATACCATACGATCAATAGTAAAGACGTTGCCCCATCAGCATTGTCTCGCCATAGGCAAGATGGTTTCCGATTTACCTGTCGTTGTGGAGGTTGCAGAATTAGAAACGTTGGCGCTCGGAGAGACAAGGAAATTCTTCTCTAGACACGTAGGACACGGATTCTAGGTAATAGCACCTTCGCCGTGTTTTTTTGAACCGATGTCAACTGCATCTGAGACGGATGAAATGAATATTTTTCCATCTCCTGCCGAACCTGTGCTTATTGTATTCAGTATCGTGTTCACGACTTTGTCGACATCAGAATCTTGCACAACTGTGACTACATTAGCTCTAACCGAGAATTCTGAAACATACCTTGATGTTCCCCTACCCGTCTGAATTATGGGTTTAGGTCCTTTTCCTCTCCCCCTTGCCTCGGAAATGGTGCAACCTCCCACTCCTGCTTCCCTAAGTGCTTCATTTAATTCCAAGACCTTTTCGTTACCGATAATAGCTTCTACACGTTTCATGTTTTGCTATTAAAAGATATAATAATTAAAGCTTTTCTTCGGGAAAATTTAACTTATAAACATCTTCACGGTTAGATGTTTTTACATATTGATAAGTTTGTGCTAAGAATTATTTTGGATTTGGTTATTGAGAGTTAAATTCATACTAGAAGCGTGCGCCAAGATGTGACTCGCTCTTAGGCTATATCCTATTCGAAAGAGCATTACTCACTCACATAAAAAGCCCACCAACTGAAGTCGTACTTATCTAAAGAGATAAGTAATCCTTTCACAATTCTTATTTTATTGGATAGTAGAGGCTATTACGCACTCCTCGGTGTATCCGAACAGGCCACCTATCATGAGCTCAAGCGGGCGTACAGACGTCTTGCAAGAAAGTACCATCCTGATAGGAACAGTTCTTCTCACGCTGAAAGCATGATAAAAAAAATTAATGCTGCTTTCGAAATTCTTTCCGACCAAGAGAAGAGATTTACGTACGATAAGAGCGACATGAGCATTGGATTTCACGAGGAGGAACTCCAACATGACTCGCCTGAAAGGGTTCCCAAGGCCTATCGATTTCATTCTGATAACAAAAGTGCTAACTGGCATTATGATATTTCAAATGGGGCCCAGCAAGAACCCAGATCTGCCCAATTAGAATCCGTATCATCAAACCTTCTAGATGTTCCAAAAGGCCGGTTCCAGATCACTGTTGAACCCTCACTTTGTCTGGCATTTGGCAGCTGTGAGACTCTAGCCCCTAGCGTATTTGTTCTAGAACAGAACAAGAGAATTAACCCAAAAGTACGAATAGAGTCTGAAACTGCTGAAAGCTTTGAATCTATACTAGCCGCTGCTCAAACATGTCCCACTAAGGCAATTAAAATTGTAGATAGATATACTGGTGAGCAAATCTACCCATGATCTAATTTCTGTGCAAACTCTAGATTCTGAACTTTAGTAAGTTTTGTCTTTGTATCTGACATAGAATGTTGAATGGCAAAAAAATGAAAATGAAAGGAAAGCAGACAGAAGTTGCTAGAACGTTAAAGTCCTCCCTACGGAAGACTAGCCCCAGGGGATCAAAGACTCGTACAAGTGTAAGAGGAAGAAAAAATTCTAAGCGGCCAAACAAATCGTAAGTATCAGTGGTCCCAACCGCAGCTAGAAGACGTCGTCTGACTGAATTACTGCAGGAGAGGCGAGAAAATCCCATGTTAGTGACATTAACGGAGCAATGTAATTGAAAGGATACGTGATTGTGGCAGTGCATTATTCATATAGCTAGTTCTGATCGGGTTAATAGTTAATTACCCTGATCTTTATTGAGTTGGATTATACTGTAGGCGAGGAAATTGAATAAATTATGGCAAAGCGCTGTGTACTTTTAGTCAAACCACGATATATA
>AF_2010_repII_A01DRAFT_1000006_pt1 | contig 18340 bp, 12 predicted proteins | sample AmaForrepliIIA01_FD_9192 | JGI IMG/M metagenome (IMG submission 9192) | reverse complement strand
CCAGCCGATGATAGCAAATCCTTCCCCTTCTCCTTTAGCCTGAATCACTTGTGCAGTCCAGATACGTATAAAGCCAAAGGTTAGAATTACCGACACTGCTATCAGAAAAGGTTTGAATATTGAAGATTTCATTCCATCGACAGTATACACGGTTAATCCTAAGCAGGCAGATATTATATTGTATTACCGCAAATTAGCTGCAATTATGTTAGACTCCGATCTCGGACCCTTTCTTTTCCTCGAAATCGCCGTAATAGTTTTCCTGGTCCGGAGATGACTTTCGGGTTGGTCGTATTTATAAGAGGAATCAAATTAAGGATTACGGATGAAAGATGGTAGCATTCTCCAAAAACAATATTGTGATATTGTTGATAATTACGGCTACCGGAACTTCGCTATCTATTCTTTCTTATCAATATTCTTCCGTGACTGCTAAAGAAATTGCAGAAATTGCTTCTCAAGAAATAAGATCTAACGCAAGAATTGAAGCGCATGATCTTTCAGAATTGCTAAGTCATGACATTCAATCGATTACTAATAATTTAAGAAGCTTGGCAATGACGCCGATGATTACCGGTAATACGAGCAGACTCCCACAAGATTTGATCAATAACGCACAGAATTCTACCAGGACACTTACTGATGGATATTATCTACTAAATCAGCACGGAATCCTTGTAGCATCGAGTAATTCAAACAACTATGGTCTTGACAGATCCAATCGCCTAAACTTGAGTTCCCTTGAATATTTTGTTGTGCCCAAGACAACAAATTCTCCGTATTATTCGAGTGTGAATGAATCGGCAAACAATATTCCTAGACTCTACTTCTCTTTTCCCGTGCTGTCATCACAAGGCCAGTTCCAGGGGGTTATAGTTGCAGCGATTAATGTGACTTCACTAGGCAGATCGTTGCAGAATGAACTATCTCCTGAAATTATAAGTAATGTGGGATTAATGGACAGGAATGGGGTCTTTTTGTATGCTAGAAACCATCAGCTTATTGGTAAAAACTACTTAGGAACTGAATTCCAGTCTACCATTCCCAAGGATATAAAGGAAACCTACAATGAAATTTTAAAAACTTCTCTAGAGGGAAAGTCAGGTGCAGAAGACATAACACTACATGGTAACACGACCACTATATCTTACCAACCCGTAGTAATCGAGGGGAAACGCGTTTGGACATTATTTATAGGGTCACCTCACGCACTTACCAGTAATGTCGGAAACCTTATAGACCAACAGAAGAACTTCAGCACACTAGCTGTCGTCGCGATTGGGGCGATAGCGGTAGGAATGGCATTTCTTATACTATCATGGAATAGGAGATTGGCTGGTGCGGTACAGGCCAGAACCTCGGAACTGCGCCGGGCCAATGAATCATTACTCGAATCCAATAGGCTGTTGGCATCAGCGAATGAACAGTTAAAAGTTCATGACAGGATGCAAAACGAGTTTATTAACGTCGCGGCCCATGAGTTACGTACTCCTATAATGCCAATTTTAGGTGACGCGGAATACATCGAAAACAAGTTCGATGACATGAATGAAAATGTAGGAGTAGACAAGGAAACGATCGCTTCTATAATACGCAATGCAAAGAGACTGGACCGGCTTGCCTCCGACATTTTGGATGTGACAAGGATCGAAAGTAAGTCGCTGAAACTCAATAAAGAAGAATTTGATTTAAGTGAGGTTCTTTCTTTGTGCGTGCATGATGCGAAAGAGCAATTAGCCGTTGAGGATAGATCTGGTAAGAGTGTGAAAGTAGAGTATACTCCTAAAAATATACCAATAACGGCTGATAAGGGCAGGATAATGCAGGTGATTTCCAACCTCCTGGGGAACGCTGTCAAGTTCACTACAGTAGGATCCATATCAGTCGAAGCAACCAGAAAAGTCGACGAAGTTATTGTAAGTGTCAAAGACACTGGTCCGGGCATTGATCCGGAAATAATGCCCAGATTGTTTTCAAAATTTGTTACAAGGTCAGAAAAAGGGACTGGATTGGGATTATTTATCTCACGGAGCATTGTCAATGCCCACGGAGGAAAAATATGGGCAGAAAATAACACAAGCGGAATAGGATCCACTTTCATGTTCAGCATTCCAATGGTAGAAGAGGGTAAGAATAATCATGATCCCGAACCCAAACTCTCTTAGTGGCACTGAATCGAATAATCATCTTCATTTTCACTACTAATCTAGTATACCGTGTAGCATGTCGAGTACGCTTTTCTAACATATAGCCGATATAACTTTCGCTTTCCCTTCTAATCTATCTAATGTCGCTCTCACTCGCTATGCTTTCTGGTAGAGTATAGTAGACGAGCACCAAAATCTAATTAATCATGTATATTCACGAATGATTTTTGACGTTCTCTCCAAACCAAGATCAATAATATAGTTCGCAATCCTCGGTCCCCGGTCCGCATTAATGAGCATCCTATAAAGTAACCTGAAGAATTCCTTAGGCTCTAATCCGTTATTTCTTGCTATGTCAAATATTCTCGACTGTAACTCATTTGGAGTTTCTGAATCCTCTCCTTTCCGCGAGAAGTCCTTGATTGCATCAAGCAGTTCCCTTATCGCCTTTCTTTGAATGTCATTCATTTCTATATCACTCCTTTCAGCACCTAAAGTGAGTTGATCATTAGCCCAGTTGGATGCTAGTTCTATCCGATGTGATAAGCGTTGGGTTTTTTCATCGATCATTTTATACTTAATAAGCCTTGAGATCACTTTCGATATCCTATCATCATCTTCTAAGAATAGAGACGCTTGTTGTACGAGCATTCTGTATGGCGCATGAGGTTCGGGCTGTTGTGGTGGTTTCAGATTATTTATATATTCATATATTCCTTTGATCTTTAACAGTTTAGACGGATTAGATTCTTTCCGCCTTTCGAAATATAAGTCCTCATAAAGATCATACTCATCCATCAAAGTGGGAATATCCTCAACTCCGATATGACGAGTGCCACTAATACGTTTAAACAAAAGCAACAATAAAGATTCAGGCGTTCCATATCTCAGCCACACTTGAGGTGTAAGTACGTCACCGGAAGACTTGCTAATTTTTTTCCCACGCTTGTTAAGAAACAACTCGTACCTTACATGCATGGGATGAGCAAACCCTAGAACCTCACTAGCCACCCAATCATTGATCCTTACAGAATCCATAATATCTTTTCCATATGCCTCGAATCTTACGTCCAAAGCCTGCCACCTTGCAGCAAATTCAACTTTCCAAGCGAGCTTTCCCTCGCCCTTCCGAATGTCGGATTCTCCACTAAATCCACAACCCTTTAATTCTTGCTCTCCGATCCTTGTCCCAGAACAACTGTAAACAACCTTCATTTCATTTGGAATATACTGCTTGGCGTTCGCAACATATAGCCTTCCACAACCTTCGCATATAGGGAAATAGGGAATGGTTTCGGTATACTTCTGCTGGCCAATCAGTTCAGAAATTTTTTTACCCAAGCGGTCGCTGTTTCGCAGTATTCTGTCGATTTGTGATATAAGAATGCCTTTGCGATACGCTTCGGCGCCACTTTGAAGCCGGTATCCTACGTCGAGTTTATCAAGAGCATCTAAAAGGAGGCCAGTCATGTGAGCTCCGTAAGAATCATGACAATTTCCTACTGGATCAGGGACTAACGACACCGGTTTAGCCAAGTACGCGTTAAGCCAGTTTGGTAATCCCCTAGGTACTTTTCTGAGTCCATCCATGTCATCCGAATAAGCAACGAGTTCAGCTCTATAACCGAAATTTCGAAGTGCCAAGGCGATTGCGTATGCTCTTGCTGCGTCACCGATACTACCTATATGGGGAGGGCCGGATGCTCCCAACCCGCTTTCTACCACAAGTATTTCCAAATTTCTGCCCAAAGATTTTTCGCGTCTTAATAGCGTATCTGCAACTTTATCTATCCAAGTTCCTTTTCCAATAATATGCTCCTCTTCGGTCTTCATTATAGCTGTCTAAATCGCCTTTGACATATATGGACCGTTCATCTGGTATCCAAGCTTTCTGTAGTACTCCCTAGTTCCTACCGCACTTATTACCGATAATTTCCGAAGTCCATATTCTTCCCGAGTGACCCTTTCAGCTTCGAACAGCAATTGAGCGCCGAATCCTCTGTGCTGCCAAGAGGCACCCTCTGTTCTGTCACCTACATTCAGCATTTGCCCGTAGATATGAAGCTCCCTCACGACGGCTGAGGCACCCTGTTCTTCCCTTAACTCCTTTCTGTGAGGATTTTGTGTTACCCTTAAACGCAAGAAACCTAATATTTTTAGCCGGTTTCTTGTTTCAAAGGATAAAAAAACTTCCATCCCGCTTCCTGCGGAATAGTCGAATCTATTCAATGTAACCATCTCGGTTGACTCCAGACCGTTTTTCAGCAAGCCATGTTCTCTGCACCGTATGCAATTGCATCTCAGCCCATTCCCCCGTAGAATGCCTAGTACAGTCTGTCTCATATTCCCGGAACGAGGGCCAGCAATAATTAGACTAGGCTCAATTTCTCTCTGAACCCGCATGATTCTGATCCAATGGGGAACACGTTTTTTTACCTCTATTAGGATTTTCACAAACTCATCATTTGTGTACGGGACATATTTTCCGCGCTTGTACATTTCGTACAATGGTGTACCTTTGATCACAATAGTAGGATAGATCTTCAGCATATCCGGCCTGTACGAAGGATCATCAAACAAAGAATAGAAGTCTGAAATGTCTTTTTCTGGCGACGACTTAGGCAGGCCCGGCATCATGTGAGCAACGACCTTAAGACCGCTATCCCGTGCGACTTGGAACGAGTCTTTAACATCGGCGAGATCATGCCCGCGGTTGACTGCCCTATAAACATCCTCTTGTAAACACTGAACTCCCAACTCCACTCGCGTGACACCCATCTCAAGCATTAGGTCTATGTGCCTCTCCTTACAATAGTCAGGCTTTGTTTCGATCGTTAAACCGACACAACGGGACTTTGCTGTTTCATTCATTTTCATGGCTTCAGGTAATGTAAAAGAGCGAACCATGTCAATATCGTGACTGTTCAAAGCTGCGAAACAGGATTTTACAAATTCTCTTTGATACTGCTCTGACATGAATGGAAAAGTGCCTCCCACCACAACTAGCTCAACCTTACCTGTGTCATGCCCCATCGAACAAAGTTGAGCTAATCTAGACCGAATCTGTTCGTATGGGTCGTAAGCGAATTTTTGAGCAGCCTTCGTAACAGGTTCTTGCCCTGTATAACTCAGAGGGGTATTTACGGTTATTCCCCCGGGACAGTAAACGCACCTGCCGTGCGGACATTCATAAGGTTTTGGCATAACTGCAATGACTAGCACGCCTGATCTTGTCTTCACGGGTTTGACCATCAGAAGTTTTCGGTAAGGGCTTCCGTGGTCAAGTTGTTCCACTATGTCTTGATTTCTCGGTAACGTTGAGAGGCGGTGACTTGCCGCAGTCTGTCTAACAATTTTCATTATACTTTTTTGTGAAAGACTCGCCTTTGACTGGATTTGTGTAGCAATAGACACACAAGCCGCAGCATAGCCAGATTCGTCTGTTGCTTTCATTCCGCTAATCCGTGAGTCTTCCAACGGACTGAATCTGACATCAAAAATCCATATTAATATTGTCCTTAATAGCTACGAATTATGGGCGCTTCTCGATCTTTATTGGGGGTCATCACAAAACTCGAATCATTCCTTCTGACTTGACTATTACATTTCCGCGGCCTCTGTTATCCACTGTTCCGATCTGTGTGCATCTCATTTTATGTTTCTCAAAGATATCTGTCACTATATCTACGGAGTTTTTTGGAAGTATCACACAAAATCCAATTCCCATATTAAAGGTCCGGTACATCTCCTCTTTGTCAATACACCCGTCAACTTCTATCTGTTTAAATATTCCCTGGACTGAAGGCAGATTGTTGAGCATGAATCTTACTTTCTTATTTAGTCGTCCCAATTTTGTGAACGAACCTCCGGTGATATGAGCTAAACCATGGATTGGAATGGGTTTTCTGTTTTTTAATATCTCGACCACAGGTTTCACATATATTCGAGTAGGAGTTAGGAGTTCCTCTCCTAGCGGTTGAAATAGGAACGATGGAACGTCGTCTAATGAATATTTTGAAAGGAGAACCTTGCGGGCCAGCGTATAACCGTTTGAATGCAGTCCGCTGCTTTGGACTCCAAGAATGACATCACCAAGCCTGATACCATTACCCAACAGCAGTTCAGACTCGTCCTCTAGAGTGCCGATAATCATTCCCGCAAGATCGAACGCATTTTCACCGTCGAAGCCTGAAATAATATCTGGAAGAATTGCTGTTTCACCGCCTACTATTGGGATATTCGATTCCTTGGCTCCTAAAACAAGACCTTTTACGATCTGGCGCAAGACAAACTTATTCGCAGACTTAAGTGCGATATAATCTATAAACCCCATAGGTTGTGCTCCTACGCACACAATATCGTTTACATTCATAGCAATGCAGTCAATTCCGATCGTATCAAAACGATTCATCATTTGAGCAACGATTATTTTCGATCCGACTCCATCGGTGTGTAGGGCGAGAATTTTAGTCCCAATATGTATTAGTCCTGCGTATCCACCAAAGCCTGACAGAACTTTGGCGTTAGGTAGGAGCATGTGAGTTTCTGAGATCATGCTACCAATTTTTTTTTGGATCCTAGAAATCGCTTTTAAATCTAATCCTAGTCCATCATATGTGGTCTTTTTTGTCATCTTTCTTCATGATGACAGACTAACGCGTTACCAATAAATTCTATTAATAAATTTTCGGCAGCCCAGATTACTTTTTGAGCGACTTCTATGAGTTTGACCCTTGATGTCGGACATCAGCATGCAACTCCCAGCTATTCATTTTTAGAGATTCAATTTAGAAGTTCGAGCCGGTTATTAGGGGTTATCGACGTCGCTGCAATACGATAATTACATTCAGCGCTATTCTGCTTCATATATTCAAGATGCTTCAGCAACCTGACAATTAGTCTCTCCTCCACAAGAAGCCTGAGAACATTCTCTAATTTGAGATCTGTCAAGGATGCACTAGCAAAGCATTATTATTATTATTATCGATTAATGCATATTACTATCATAGTTATTTACTCGACTTTGATGTGAATAATAGTTGTGGTTCGTTCGCATCTACGAAAGTATTATAAAATAACGATAGAAGGAATCTCTAAAGACGCTAAGCTCGTAAGGATTCACCAGGTTCAATTGGTCTTTATGCTATTATCTATTGTCTAACCGATGCCCTATCTGACGACCGAATAATTTCAGTAGCCCACTTCAAGAGAAAGCTTGATCGGTCACTCTATTTGGAGTAGTACCAAAACTACGCTGTTTCCCAATTTGTATGAAGCAATCAAGGTCATACTTCTAGATATAAAAAAAGGTTCAGACAGATGATGGCGTGTCGTCACGCCATGCTATTCTTCTATTGAATCGATGATTGCTCATCGATAGCTTCAAGACAGCATATAGATAATTCGCGGCTCCGTTTCATCATCCAAACCGGAAATTCCTCCAGGGAAAACACACGCTGCTGTTGTACACTAGGCGGTATAAAACCACCTTGTATGTACACCTGAACAATGGCAAATCTCTCACTGACTACTGTTGCTAATTCCTCTTCAGAGGCGTATTCCGACTCTTCCAGAGTCCTTCTATAAAGTACCAAGGGCTTACCCATACGGCTTGCAATGGCGGAAGCTTGTCTGAGCTTTTCTTTGAATATCTCAACAAACCAATCATCCAGAGTTACCTGTCGTTCGTCCACTGTTACTTGCTTACTTGTCACGTTAGATGCAATACTAAAAATTTTTATTTATAGATGCGTGAGAATATTTATTGACATTAAGGTCTCTCCGACACTACTGTTCGAGATCGCAGAAGTTATTGATCCTAGTACTCTAGATGTATATTACTTTAAGAGAAGAACACTCTAGACTTGCAGCTTAAAGTTTTTCTATTCCACAGATATGTTTAGAACCCTATCATCTAGATCGATTTGCTTGTAATTGATCTCATTAATTGGCAATTCAGAAAAAATAATTGATTTGACTCGGACGAGACGTAACAACTCTTCTTTCATAGTAGAGAGTGATGATGCCTCATCCGAGGACAGGTTTGCAACATGTGCAGTCGAAAGGACTTCGGTGGGTCTATAGCCCTTCTCCTTCCTTAGTTGTTGCAGATTTCTCGCTAAATCTCTTAGCAAGCCTTTTGCGATCAAACCCTTGTCTCGTTGTGTAGAGATGAAAACCATCGTGTCCTTCTTTTCTGACAGGGCGTATCCTTCCCTTACCTCATATGAGATTGTCAAATCGCCTGGGGCAAGTTCGATCTGTTTGTCATCGTATGAAAGCGTAAGTTTGCCTTCAGTTTCCAATGACTTGATAATTTGCAGCTGATCAACCCCTGCTAGAGCTTCGCTGACCTTAGACATTTCAGCCTTTACTCTTTTTGCCACATTCTTCTTCACTAAACAAGCATTCGGTATAACGGGTAAGTCATTTTCTATTAAATATCGAATTTTCTGAAGGGTTGATGTGTAATTCAATTCCATAATGCGGTAGCTTTCAGCGTTCAACTCAGTCTTCAATATTTCAGCAACATCGTTAACCTGTAACAGACTAGGATCAGACGTACATACCACTGCTTCTTTTATAGGCCACCGCCTTTTCAAGAATCCTTTCATACGAGCAGCATTTGATATCGATGCAATATCCCTACATTTGTCGATGGCTCGTTCGGCGCGTTCATCTACAAACTTATCGTCATGCGTGGGCCAACATTCTAGTAGAAGACTCTTCTTATTAGGAAAACATGACAAGTAAAGGTATTCTGTAATAAAAGGTGTTATAGGATTTAGCATTATATCTATTCGCTCGAGTGCATGGGCCAAGACCGCGTAAATCGCAAGTCTCCTGTTGAGCCCTTCATAAGTGTCATCCCAGATATCACTTCTGGTGATCGGGATGTATGTTTGGCTCAGATCGTTAATAACAAACTCTTCAATAGCTTTAGCGCCATCATTGAACCTACATCTTTCGAATGCTACAGTAACCTGCGCTTTAAGAGTTTGAAGCTTTGACATCAACCAGGTATCCGATACTGACATGAGCCCATTCGCTAATACCCACTTTAGGTTTTGCTTTTTATGGTCGAACCCATCGAATGTACTGTTCTGTTTAAAATATACATGTAAGTAGTACAATGTACTGATAATCTGGTAGGGCCTAGATCGCAATTCCTGCAGGCTGAATTTCAGAGACTCGATGGGAGAAGACTTCCACATAAAATAAAAACGGATTAGATCAGCTGGATATTCAGTAAGTAGACTATAAGCGTCTATGACGTTGCCAACGCTTTTGCTCATCTTGTTGCCTTTTTCGTCAAGGACGTGTCCTTGAAAAAGAAATGAGAGGAACGGCGAAATAGCATTATTATTCATGATCACATTCTCTATCAAAAGCGTATAAGCCCACCCTCTTGTCTGATCTATCCCTTCTGTCATGAATAAGGCGGGGATCAGATCATTATATTCTCGGTCGGTGAGAGACGCATAGGGGGCTGCGCCGCTATTGTGCCAAGTATCTAATACAAAAAGTTCCCTTAGCATGTTAGACCCACACCTTTCACATTTTATCTCAATCCTGTCGATCTGTGGTCGATGCAGCTCAAATGCAGGACCGTCTGGCAAAGATATTGATCTTGTCAAGATCTCCTCCCTCGAAAACATAGCATGCTTGTGTTTGCAATTGGTGCAAGACCAGATCGGCAAAGGAGTTCCCCAAATACGTTCCCTAGTGATGCACCATGGAACTCTCTCCTTGATAATCTCTAGAAATCTATTCTTGGGTGCATCGAAGAAATACTCAACTCTGTTTGCGGCTTTAATTGGCAGCTCTCCTAGCTCTTCGATGACGTAGAAGTATTCCCTTCTTGCAAGCCATACGAGCTTGTGTAAGGAACGCCAACATTTTGGATACTGATGTTTAATCTTTCCTATCTTCACGAGAGCTTTATTCATTTTCAGCGCTTCGACGACCTTCAGGTCTGTGTCTCTCACAAACATATTCCCGAAGTATCCTGCCTCTGAAGTGAAATTTACCCTGTCATCTATAGGTATAAAAATCGGAAGCTTCCTTTTTGCAGCAGTCTCGAAATCCTTTTCTCCGTTAGCGGGAGACAAGTGAACGATACCACTGCCGGTGGAGACATCTACAAATTCCTCAGCCACTACAAAGTGTATTGATCCTGCAGCGGCGAGCTTGTCTAACTCCGGGATTAGGTGCAATAGCGGATGTACATAACGTCTCCCATCAAGCTCCTTGCCCAGGACAGTTCCTATTACCGAATAATCCTTGATCCGTAACTCCTTCGTTAACGCTTGCAACCTATCCTCTGCAACTATCCATATCTCGCCGTTCATCCTCACATGAACATACTTCGCATCAGGTTTAACGCCAATCATCTCATCCGTAACAAGTGTGAAGGGCATAGTGGTCCACACGACTAAGTAAGAATCTTGGTCACGCAGCTTAACCTTATAGAATAAGGAGGGATCTTCGACGTCGTCATATCCTTGGCTCACTTCAGCATTGCTAAGAGAGGTTTGGCAGCCAGGACAATAAGCGACCACCCTAAACCATTCCTTCAAGATCTTAGAATCCCATGCCATCTTCAGATACTTCCACTCTCTCTCGATGTATCTATCTTGATAGGTCCAGTAAGCTTCTTCATAGTTCAAAGACATGCCCAATAGCTTATCGGTTCTAATCCACCTTTCACTGAATCTTTGAATTACCTTCTTGCAAGATTCTACGAGTTTCTCTAATCCCACTCTGTTCACATTTTCCATCTTGCTTCCTGTTAATCCTAATTCCTTTTCCGCCTGCAACTCGACGGGCAACCCCTGTGTGTCCCAACCTGCTCTGAAGAGAACCTTAGTTTTTTGAAGGGTATTAAATCGATACCATAGATCCTTGATTATTCGACCACGTAGATGCCCTGCATGCGGTTCTCCATTCAATGTAGGCGGTCCCTCAATAAACGCGACCACTTTCTTATGGTGTGATAATTCATTTTCTAGAAGAGGATTTAGGTCTAATTTTGCAAGATAGTTACGAATTTCACCCTCTATATCCTTGGCATTGTATCTCCCTGGTAGATCCACCTGCACGGAAGGCAATGTCCCGGCTCGGGTTTATGTTTTTTGTTGTCCAAGATGCAATAAGATTATATTCTATATATTGCGCGCTAAGTAATGAATTTGAAATACGGGGAAATACTGAAACCTGGCAGGAATCCACCGGAAGAAATTAATGTGATAATAGAAATCCCTAAGGGCAGCAACGTCAAGTACGAATTAGATAAGGAAAGTGGGCTAATATTCGTGGATAGAATGTTATTGAGTGCAATGTATTATCCGTGCAATTACGGCTTCATTCCTCAGACGAAAGAAGAGGATGAAGATCCTGTCGACGTACTCGTACTTGGTAATGTGCCTATAGTCCCGAAGGCAGTCATAAGAGCTCGCCCAATCGGTGTTCTTCTTACTGAGGATGAGAAAGGTAATGATTCGAAGATCATAGCCACTGCCCTGAATGATGTAGACCCCAGTTTTTCACAAGTTAGCGATGTCGAGGACATCCCTGATCATGTGCGTAATCAAATCTCCCACTTTTTTGAACACTATAAAGAATTAGAAGAGGGAAAATACGTGAGAATTGTAGGCTGGGAAAATAGAGAATTCGCAAAGGAGAAAATTATGAAAGCCATGAATATGTACAGCGGCTAAAGCAGGTAGACTAATCACACTGGAAGAAATGCATTGTTTACATTTTGGATCAGAAGTGAGTTTTTAACACAAATTAAAGCGCTTTGAATTGGTCGCTCCATCTCATATAAGCCCTGATCATGTCTACACTTACGCTTGGTTTTCTTATCTTAAAAATTTCCTTAAAGTCGGACGTCTTGACGGCTCGCGGATTGGATTGAGAATCCAGTGCCTTGCCACTCTCAAATAGCTCTGTGACCACCCTTAGCTGCGCGGACTGGCATATGTCTTTGATGTCTTCACACTTCAGCGAAGACTCCTTTTTCAATGCGGTAGTATATTGATTAAATAGATCCGCCCTTGACGTGTGGTCAGGCAGCGTTACGTAGATCCTTTTTTGGAATCGCCTTAAGAACCCGGCTTCTAAGCTCCATGGTTTATTTGTTGCTCCTATCACGTACAATAGAGATTCTCTTGATTTGTTGTTTATCCCGTCCATTTCGGTAAGAAATTGATTTTTTACTCTGACTTCCCCGCCAACTTCTCCGTTCCGGGTCCCAAGAAGAGAGTCGATCTCGTCTATAAAAAGTAGTACTGGAATGTTTTCATTTTCGTTGAGCTTGCGTGCCATAATAAACAACTTTGACACATTTTTTTCCGCCTCCCCCAGCCATTTGCTCATCATCGACGCTGCATCAACATTGATGAAGTAACCCTCGATTTCTGCAGCCGCGGCAGCCCCGATTAACGTCTTTCCACACCCCGGAGGGCCATAGAGTAATATCCCCCTTGGCCACCCAAGTGGGAATAAATCCGCTCTCTTCGTGGGATAAACGATTGACTCTCTTATTGCTCGTTTTGCGTCATCCTGTCCAATTACTTCATTCCAGCGGACAGTTGGTTTTTCCTTCATCACGAGACCTTCAAGAGCGCCGTCCAGATACTCAGGATTAGTCCTATCTGACTGTCCACTGTTCCCGGTGTAACCACCTGGTTTGGTCGTTCGGTTTATCCCAGAGACTTCGTCTGGCTTAGTAGTGCTACTTTGATCAAGGTTTGGCACACACGTTCTCAGGGCCTCAATTCTATTCTGATATGCTCCCGCCCTCTCAATATAGATCTTGTTTAGCTTATACTCTGGAAAGACCTGAACGAGCTTTACTAGAGACTCAACTGCTCGTTGGTAAGACTTTATGGCCATTCCACGCGATCCTTGAGAATCTAATCTGATTGCTTCTGCGGCATATTTGCTTGCGCTGTTCTCTAATTCTTGGGGAGCAAGGCTCATGCTAAATACCGCTTGATGAAAGTTGAAATACCGTTTGAATTACTAGGATGTAAATGTATATTGCGTAAGAAACAAAAAATTTTGCACTATAAGTATTATTCTAACGACCTGGAAAGTCTGATTGCCCCATCCGCTATTTAGTCTTGGATATGTACTTGCGAATAATAGTATACAAGCTTCAAAAAGTGTCTAAGACTTGCCGGAAACGACTAGCTTCGATGATTTCAATTAACAGCCGATTGATTGAAAAACACATGTCTCTATCTTTATATTCTGTTTATCGATGCCTCAGACATCAAATGCAATGCTGTTTCATTTGCTGTTTTAAAATTTATTGTATAGCCCCCTAGTTGGGCCGCATCCACTAAGACTACTTTCAGCATTTCACAAAGATAACTTAACTCTTGACTAGCTTCAGGGAAACAGGAAATCAGTGGAAAACGAATATTCTTGATTATCAGAATTGCGGGGCACAGCACAATGACTATATCCCCTAAGTCTGATACATTCCTCAATTGACTGGCCAGCCTTTCAAGTAATATTTTGGATACTTGTATGACCGGGACTTGTTTTCGAGTTGGCAAGAATCTCGGAACGTGTGAATCAGAATGGTGAACAGCATTAATTTTGTTATGTTCACTGATTTTGTTCGTATGATTTATTGCCTGAGGCATTATCCGATCAATCTGCGTGATCAACTCGTTAATATGGTTTCGAATTGCTTCGACTCTTGGTTTCAACGACACGTCGTATCTTAAGAACTGCCCCTTGATGTTTTTTTCTGGCCATGATTCTGATATCACCCATTTTGAACTAGATTCCATCCGAATATCCAGTTATCGAATCGAACAAAGCCCTTAATACCATCTTTGTAGTGAAAAAAATTGTAACTACGGCTACATTCTAACAAAGTAACAGCTCAGTATTTTTTTTAATTTTGATTCAATGTATTTAACTATTATCTTTACCTTCGGACATCGTCACAATTTCTTGAAAGTTTCTATGCATTCAACCCATAATGCCAACGATCTTGTTAGCAGTTTAGAAGAATTCGGTCTTTCAAGGTACGAAGCTGGTGCATATCTTACGATGATTCGTAAAGGCTCACTCGCAGCTAGTGAGATCTCCTACTATGCGAACTTGCCTCGTACAAAGGTCTATTCCACTTTGAAGAAACTGGAAAAAAAAAGACTATCAGTAGTTTCCCAGTCCAAGCCTCTAATTTGCAGTGCTATCTGTCCTGATGAGGCATTTAAAGACATAGTTAAGCTATACGAACGCCGGTTCAGGAATATGAAAAGGGTTGTGGATAAGCTTCAGAAGATTAGTGAGGAGCAAAAACCCAGAGCGTCAGAGGAAAAGAGGTACTACATCCTAGATCCCAATTCTACTCTAGACAAAATGAAAAATCTAATCTCTAATTCAAAAACTTCCGTCTCAGCACTTCTGGATGCTTGGGGGGTAAGAATGTTCTCCCAATGTAAGTTATCGTTCATTAAAGCGGTCACGAACGGTGTAAAAATTAGGCTTTTAATAACAAATCATTGCATTGGAAACGAGAGTCTAGCTTCGATTCCAGATGATGTCGAACTAAAAACTGGAAACGTGTCTACGAATGTTCTATTTATTGATTCTAATAATATGATGGTTGTGGATAGCAGTAACGGCAAGGGAGCTCTTTTCACATCAATCGATATATTCGGTTTTTCGCAATTACGGAATTTTGATGCGGCATGGAACAATGCCCAGGAGCTGAGGCAGATTGCTGATATCGAACCCAGTATAGCACTTAAAGCTAAAAAACTGGTCAATATTTTGGAGAATTCGAATATCTTTGACAATATCTCTGTAAATTCAGATCATCCAACAGCCGCTCTCGTATCATCAACAGATAAATTTGGTATCGAGATAGGAAGGACAGGCATCGATGAGATGTTGACCATTATTGATTGCGCATTGCGGATCAGCTGTTCTGGTGATTTAACTCATGACAAGATCAATAATATTCTGAGTCTGCGATCAAAAATTGATGGTGAATATGTTTCACGTTGGGCATTATTTCTCGCTTCGTACCTTCAGATATTTAGGTAATGACCCGAAGATAATACGGAACTTAAAACATGATGGAGAGGAAGATATTGTCCACATAAAGCTCTCAAATCCAATCTCTTAGGTATAGGGAATATTATTCCTAACGTATCTCGCGTATATCTTTAAATCGTCGCATTACTCTCGATCCACAGACGGTACAGATCCGAGTGTAAGGTTTGTACGCACGGCCACATGCGTTGCAAAATCCAATCCACTTTCTTAGCTTGCCAATTCCCCTAAAAGCAATTGTCTTGATCGGAATTTTCAGGAAGGCTGAGATATTCCCTATCGCATAGTCATCTGAGATTAGAGTTTTCTTAAGCTGTAGCGCGAGAGCAATTATGGAAATATCTGCTATTGAAAGTTCTTGAATATCTCCTGTCATTTTTGCCGTGTCTATCACTCTACTCAGTGAGCTTTCTTCGGGTTCTAATATTGTTAAATTGCCCGAATCAATTAGAGCATCGAGTGCAGCGTAAGCTTGTCGTATGTGTTTGACTTCTTCATAGACGGCTTTAGTGGAGTAGCATTTCCTAGAAGACTGGAACGGAATCCCAGCATAAAAAGCACTGGCATCTAGAACCAACTCACTAGAATCCGAGCCTGTCAAATTGCCTTATACCTCTCGTCCGTATACGGATAAACTCCGCATCATGCGGATGTCGAGTAATTGTTAAGCGTTCACGGGCAGCAACGTTAAATACCTCTTGTCCGTCAATCACTAAGCTCATATCATGACTGCTTTCGAGTTCGACTTTGTCAAGGGGCAACACAAGGTTAGGCATTTTGTTTAATGGCGCGATAGGGCAAAGCAGCAACGTTTCTAATTTTTCGTACAAAACTGGACCCCCTACTGAGAAGGAATGCCCCGTCGACCCGGTTGGAGTGGAGATTATGATTCCATCCATTCTGTGATCTATTTCATCGTCTAAGAGCTTAATCGACAGCATTGGAGTTCTCGTTAAATTTGTTCTTGTCAGGACTATGTCATTTAGTGCGGGCGGAAAGGTGGTGTTACCCTCAGACACTTGTATTCTTATGCGAGCTTCACGAAAATACTTTCCTAAAAGTAAAGAATTGATAGATTCGTCCAAGGAAGTGATACCTTTTTCAGACAAGACGCCCCTGTTGCCGCCTACATTAATACTAAACAATGGTGTCTTGTAGGGGATAAATCTAAAGGCTCTCAATGTTGTGCCATCGCCTCCTACCGCGAATGCTAGATCAAGGTTAAGCCTCCTGAGATCTTCGAGCTTGACCTGCCGACTATTTTCAATCGCCAATGGTTCAACAGCATATGCGACCACATTTTTAGGTCCTAGGATTCTTGTAATTCTTGCAGCTGCCTCTTCAGCCTCTTTACTATCAGCTTTTGTGATTATGGCTATAGTTTTTATCTCTTCAGCCATTTATCTAGCGACACATGTACCTCCATATGCTCTTAAATGCATTTGGAGGTTAATCGCGTCATGTAATATCCTAAGAAATTCTTGTACCGAAGATCTTGCGCCATAGTATTATCGGCCACACGATTAAATAGCACTTGTTTTGAGAAATTTCAAGTATGAATGGGGCCGATAGCTCAGCTTGGCGGAGCGTTCGACTGATAATCGAAAGGTCGAGGGTTCAACTCCCTTTCGGCCCATCATTTATCTGGGTTCTATGCAGAATTTCTGTAAATACGCTTGAAGAGGGAATGGCAGGAGAGTTGATCGAGACACGTGGACGGCACTCTTGACCACTTAACAAGATACAGTCTGTCCCAAAAACATAAATCCACCATACGTCACAGAATTCCACGACTAAAGTCCTAAAGTGGAGTCTCGCACCAGCAAAGACCCAAATTGATGAATTCGCCAACAACTCTAAAAAGGTAGAAATAAAATAAGAATACGAGGGTTGGAAGTACGTAAGTTGACCCTTGAAGTCAAAGAATATTAAGCAACTTTCTAGACATCAAATCTGTGAACTTCTTACCCCATTTTATAATTGACTTTATCGTGAAAGTAAAGCAGTGCAGCAGGACGTTGGAACATATCATCCATCAGTTGAAATACTCAAAAAAATGGAGAATATGGTTTCTTTTTGGAGGATCGATTCAGCAGTTTGTCAGCTGTCTGTTGTTGGGATCGACAGTCGAAACTGGAAGAACATCGGTTCCAATTACCGCCTATGATTATTCAGTTGGTTCTGGCTCTAGAATAGGGAACGCGACCGCTGCTAGTGCCGCTGACATCAAGACAGTCGTGATGCCTCGTAAGTCATCTCCAAAGATCGCCATTCTCTTGTACTATGCCTGTCGTGCGGAGAACTTCTCTATACATTGAAGGACTAAGATTAGGCGCTAGTAACGTCATAACGTGATCATCGCTAAAGTGTGCAGTGCTCACACCTCATAAAGAGTGCCGCCACCAGTCGGGTGGTACCCCTCACACTGGTGACGCTGGCTATACTACCAATCATACTAGTATTGCAGGTTTTGAATCGTTCACTAATAGTAATATCCCTTGCCACTCGATCTCGGCTTGCTACCGACCGTAATAGATGGTGTCATTAGGAGTCGAATATTTTTAGGAATTTACAGACATCACCCTCAGCTAATCCAAATGAGTGGCTCTTACGAGATTGAAACTGAATGATTTTGTCGAGTCGGTGTTATAAGAGCGGAGAGAGATTCAGCTTCTCCAACAGCAATCGCCCGCACCTGAGGATGATCTGTGGCAGAGTTGAGCTCTACTACGAACATCACTTCACCTGAGTATAGTCGATCCGACCTGGGAACGCTTATCTAACCTTTCTAGTTGATATAGTCCTCGTGCCCCTAGAAAGTTTAGGAGAATTTGTCGAAATCCTGGATAGAGCTGGTGAACTGAAGCGGGTAAAGATTCCGGTGAATCCCAATTTAGAGATTGCGGAAATCATGCGCCGAATGATGTACGCGGGAAACCAACCTGCGATTTTTTTTGAGAAAGTCCACGGTTCTGATATTCCCGTCCTAGGAAATGCATTTGGAAGCATCAAGCGATTACAAATTGCATTGGAGCTGGAAGACTTTATCGAAATAGGAAATCGCATTGTAGATTTAACAAAGCTCAAGGTTCCTTCAGGGATGCTAG
>AF_2010_repII_A01DRAFT_1000005_pt1 | contig 19197 bp, 20 predicted proteins | sample AmaForrepliIIA01_FD_9192 | JGI IMG/M metagenome (IMG submission 9192) | reverse complement strand
CCACAGATAATAACCCGTCTATTTGAGGTGAGAACATATCGTCAGGTTTGTGTGTAGAAACAGTTATTATATACACATCAAAATCACCAAGATTACTGCTACTAATAAAGTCAGAAGCATCAACATGCTGATAATCTGCTTTCTTTATACCTGCAATCTTCTCGGCCCGGTCCATTGCCTTTTTGCTAATGTCAAATCCATATGTCTCGAACCCTCTTTCCTTCACATACCTTGCAACAGGCAGCCCCAATTGTCCTAGCCCAACTATCAGAATTTTGTTGACCTGAGCTTGCGAGTATGACCGTGCTCCTCCACTGATGTTATACAAATAACTGTATTATCCGAGAGGTATGATTATTAAAGAGTTAAGAAAGAAAAGAAGATAAATTCTTAAGTATCAAAATTTATGGTTGGGGAGCGGCAACAAGATCGGCTGTGCCATATCCGAGTACCTCATTTTATATTTTTTAACATCCACATTGTATTTGTTTGGCGAAATGCTTCTACAAGATTTATTATTCCAGTTGTTTTATCAATGTTATATCTAGTTGCTTAACAAAATTAGAGACTTATTGAATCTGGAGAAGGTCGGTGCTCTCTTTGCATCGACAGGAGTATCTGCCAACAGTTGGACTTTTTTGAGCCTCTGTGCACTGTCGCTTGCCGGGATACTGTACGCCACCTCGACCTACTCACCTTTCACGTCATTATATTATGTAAAGGTAATCAGTAGCTCCCTGGTTTTGATTGGGGGCCTTTTTGACGTGGTAGACGGGAGTGTCGCGAGGACTACAAAACAGGCATCTCAGAAAGGATCATTTCTTGATTCCACTGTAGACAGAATTTCCGAATCAATAATATTCATAGGGATCGCCATTGGACACCTCGCCGACCCTGTATTGTGCCTTCTAGCAATGTCTTCGTCATTCCTCGTCAGCTACGTAAGGGCAAAAGCAGAATCCCTAGACGTACGGTTGTCAGGGTTGGGTGTTGGAGAAAGAGCCGAACGATTACTCATACTCGCAGCCGCAGGGTTTATTCCGATATCCAATTCGATTCAGTGGGGGGTCATACTCGTGACACTTGTTGCAGGTTTCACTGTAATTCATAGGGTTATCCTAACATCAAAACGACTATCGAAGCCTGCCAGTCGTACGACGATCTAACTCTGACCTAACTTTAACGACGCCCCTGTGTACTGCACAGGAAACACAATAAAACTTCACATCTGTCGAAGGTGATATGTAGGCACCTTGTGATTTGAGCTCCTTTGCAAGTGCGGGCTCTACCAAACTAATGCGCCCTGTGACTTTTTTCGCTTTGTCGCGAGGCACCATAGCGCCACACTGACTGCAGTGGACAGTGCCGGAACTACCTTTTCCTCCCTTTGTCCTGCCCCTACTAGTTCGTTTCTTTGGCACATAACGAATTGATTTTGTCTATCCTTTAAATCTTATGATATAAAGACTCCACAAATTCCAAGAGCGCTAGACTTTATCCGTCTGTGAAAAACAATCCCAGTCGTCTATTTACTACTCTACTCTTAATTTATGAACAGCTCACCATTATGAGTATTTATCGTATAGTGGCTAAGGCATGTTTCGTGGCAATCTAGAATCGCGATCATATGGTTAGGGGTTGGTCTCTCCTTGAGCCTAGTGGAAGTCCCTGTGTATGAAACACCAGGGCTAAGTGGCATTAGGAGACTCCAAATTAGCTACCTGTATCCACCGTAGTTACGGTCAGGACCTCGAGCTATTTGATGTCGGTTTTGAGAGAATCATTAGGACAGGAATCGATATACCCTTTTTTCACCAGCGGTTACTAATTAGATTTGAACAAGGTTGCACTATCCTCAGAAAAGGTTGCCTTTTTATATGAGCCTAAAATTTTTATGAATGAAGTCTTCTTCTTAATCGACTCAAGTGCGTCGGTGATAATTTTATCACAGACGTGACCTTCAAAATCTACGTAGAAATTATATTCCCATGGCTTTTCCCTTGTGGGGCGGGATTCTATTTTTGTAAGATTTATCTTTCGATTAGCGAATTCCTCCAAAATGCTGTAAAGAGTGCCAGGGATGTGTTTGACCGAAAATATTAGGGAGGTTCCATCCTTACCCGTAGGCTTAGTTGTTGTTCTTGAAATTATTAGAAATCTTGTAAAATTATTCCTATTGTCTTCGATCCCCTCTTCTAATATGTTCATGTTATATATCTCTGCTGCACGCCTACTAGCGATCGCAGCAGCATTCATCATTTTTGTTTGTTTGATCAATTTTACGGCACCTGCAGTATCATATGTGGCAACTGGGTGTAATTTTTTTTCTTGCAAATAATGCTTGCATTGTGCAAGAGCTTGAGGGTGCGAATAGACGGACTTGACGCTACAGCTTGCACGCTTGTTAACAATAAGACAATGTCTAATCCTCAAATACACTTCACCTGAAACAATAATATGCTTATCCAAAAGTAGATCATACGTTTCATTTACGCTGCCTTCTATAGAGTTTTCAATAGGAACGACGCCGAAATCCACCTCGCCACGTTCCAACCAATCAAATACGTCCTGCAAAGAATCCATAGGGACAACAGTTGAGTTTGAGGTTCCGAAATACTGTGTTGCTGCTAATTCGCTGTACGCACCAGGTTCGCCCTGAAATGCAATACGTGCATTTACCACAGTAAACCTATCCGCTGCCGCGATGGATCAATCTGAAAGTTTCCTTTCCGTAATCAGCTGTTAATTTTCTCTCTTCATTTACACCACACTCGATACACTTTATGTTGTGATTATTTACTTGTACTGTGTCTCCACCACAATTGAAACAAAGAGTATAGATTACTCCATATTCCTTTTCGTCGATAGTTATGTGGATAGATGAATTTAATAAACTGTTGACACGTCCTCTGATGATGTCCCCTACCCTGAATATAATCCGTCCTTTCCGATCCCGTTCCCTCCCTGTGCTTATTCTTGTAGATGCAATTGATGAAAATCCGGAAAGCGATTTCTTCTCGTTAATGTATAGGACTCTTACTGACATCATGCTTCCAAAAAGCATTTCGACATAACCTATTATTATGTCACCTATTTTAGGTAACATCGGGGGATTTATTTGCTGGACTTTTGCCATTCGCTTCCTGAAATCATAAATCTTCGTTCCGATTGCATTAGATCTCAGGGTCCCATCAGTAACATATGTATTCTTGCCGGCCTCAAATTCTTCGATAGATGCAATCTGCTCCCCAGGAAGGGTTTTAATATCTGCCCGTTTCTGTTTTTCCATATAGCATTAACCTTTCCCATTCATTATAGCCGCATTAGTATAAGAATTTGTTGATATCATATGTAAGCCCTGTTGACTTCACTAAACGAGGTGTCTACTCCGAGAGATTTGGCGAAACCAAGACCGGACGTGAACGAAATTCATGCTTGAATTCCCTTATATAGCTACTCTGGCTATTTGTATTTAAGTTCCGTGCTTAATAGACTGACTAGCAAACAACCTATTAGTAACTATGAGGGAAGGTAGATGTGAAATTCATAGATTGGTTCCCGTATTACCAGGAGATCAGACAGCAATTTGGATATAGCACAGAGAAGGATCAGGAAGCGGCCAACCTGCTATCAAAGATGATAAGGAAGAAAGCTCTTGATATCAAAGTATTACAAAAAAAGATAGCTGGTAAGCAGGTGTTAGCTATAGGTGCGGGAGATGGATTAATTTCAGAGATCGAGTTCATAAGGAAGGGTAGAAAGTTTATAAAAATCGTCGCGGACGGCGCAACACAATTCCTCCTTGAAAATCACATCAAGCCAGATATTGTTGTTACTGACCTAGATGGGGATCCATTTTTTTTGCGTAAGGCGGATAGAGCAGGGGCAATTCTGGTAGTTCATGGCCATGCCGATAATGTAAATGTGTTAAAAAAAATTGTGCCGACGGTAAGACATGTTATCGGTTCTACCCAGGTCATGCCTGTTAGGAACGTATATAATTTTGGGGGGTTTACCGATGGTGACCGATGCGTGTTTTTAGCAGACGAGTTTGAAGCCAAAGAAATCGTCCTTGTAGGAATGGAATTTGGCGGTAAGGTTGGCAAGTACTCCAAAAAAGCTGGAAAAAATATTCAATTAAAAAGGGATAAGATGAAAGTTGGAAAACGGCTACTGGAAATGCTAGCCAAACATTCCCGTTCTCGATTGTTCGATACATCCCAACGACCTGTTAGAGGATTTAAACCATTGATCGTTTAGAATGGTTGGTGTCGGAAAAGGACGTAGAAAGGCTCTGGCCGTAGGGGGAATGATTCTTGCTATTTTAGGTGGAATTAGTTGGTTGTTTCACCCTTCTCTTACAGCAGTAATACTATGGGGTGCCGCAGGATTAATTCTGATAAAACTAAAGAAAAGAGATGGTGGAACTACGCCGCGAAAGTGATTTTCGCACTTACCTTGTTTTTTCGATTGTGAAAAACTATTATAGGTTTTGAGTCAAAATTGTTGCAATGTCAGACTACTCGGAAGATGACATCAGACGAGCAGCAGAAATGCGTGAGTGGCTTATGAAGCAGGTCTCCGATAAGCAAGAGGAAATAGAGAGATTCCGTACTATGCTGTTCTTTGTCGACCGACTTTTGAAAGGAAGCAGTTTCAAGGCTGCGTCAGGCCTTGAATCAGTTACCTCTGCTTCAACTATAATGAAAAAAACTGATGAATCTTCAATGCTTCGTGGCGGTGCTCATAATCAGCTCCCCATTGGCCAAATAAGCAATGAAAATAGCAACGTTCAGAAGACTGTTTTTCCACCAACAGAACAGGAAGCTGAGCCGTCAGCAGATAACACGGAGGTTATACAAATAAAACGCGTTAAAGACGGTCTATTACTAGCCAGTGCCAAATTGTCATCTACGAGAGTAGAGATCATACCTGCAGATGGAATCAATTTCAATGTCAACACCGCTCCATTCAAGTCATTCTTTTTGAATAGGATATTAGAGGGAATGAAAAGAAGAGATGAAGAAAAGGTCCACCACAAAGAAATTGAAGAAAGTGAATTGTTGAATTATCGTATCGAAGAAGCGAACGATGGTCTTATAAAAAGGATCGTAATTAACAACTATCGTGAAAAAGAACGATTAAAGGAGATTTTTAATACGTCCACCTGGGTTCTAACCAGAATGGTCGAAAAGAACGTCGGGCTGCATTAGACATGGACAACATAGCAGTCTTAGATTTTGGCTCCCAATATAGCAACCTGATATGCAGGCGTATTCGAGAGACAAATGTATACTGTGAACTATTGCCGTACAACACCCCTGCGCTAGAACTCAAAAAAATCCAGCCTAAAGGCATAATTTTCTCTGGCGGACCAGCAAGTGTTTACTTCACCGAAGCGCCGAAACCCGATGACAATATATTCCAGTTAGGGATTCCGATCTTAGGTATTTGCTACGGACACCAGCTGTTAATCGATCACTTCGGCGGAAAAGTAAGAAAGACATCGATCAGGGAATACGGTCAGGCGGAGTTAACTATCGACAATAATAGCGATCTCTTCAGCGAGATCCAACGAAAGATAAAGTGTTGGATGAGTCATGGAGACTCCGCGGAGGAGCTTCCACACGGCTTCAAGATCTTAGGACATACTGAAAACTCGTTTTCAGCTGCTATAGGGAATCAAGAACAGAGACTGTATGGAATCCAATTTCATCCAGAAGTGGCACATACGGAAAATGGGGGTCAGATACTGAAAAATTTTTGTGAAAAAATCAGCCATGCGAAACCTATGTGGAACATGGAGAATTTCATAGAATCGGCCGTCCGAGACATTCGTATAAGGGTCGGAAATGAAAAAGTACTATGTGCGATAAGTGGAGGAATCGATTCCACGACTGTCGCGGCCTTACTTCACAAGGCTGTAAACAAAAACCTCAAGTGTGTTTTTGTGAACCACGGGCTATTAAGACAGAATGAGGAAGCCTCCGTTATTGGCCTTCTCAAAGATTACCTACAGACTGAACTGATCCTTGTGAATGCGGAAGCACAATTTCTTCGCGAATTAAAAGGTGTGTCGGATCCCGAGATGAAGCGCAAGATCATCGGTGAAGTATTCGCAAAGGTGTTTGTCCAGGTGGCAGAAAACAATGGGCCGTTTCAATGGCTTGCTCAGGGAACGTTGTATCCAGACGTAATTGAAAGCGGGGTCTCTAAAGGACCCGCATCTCCTATCAAAACCCATCATAACGTCGGGGGGCTACCGAGGTGGCTTGGACTGAAAACGATCGAACCATTGAGGGCACTTTACAAGGATGAAGTTAAACGTGTAGCGTCTTTATTGGGCGTTCCAAAGGAGATTCTGGACAGACATCCTTTTCCGGGTCCTGGCTTAGCTGTTAGAATAATCGGCGAGGTTACTACCGAAAAGATACTCATCGCCAGAGACGCTAGCAGGATAGTCGAAGATGAATTAAAAGCTGCTGGGCTCTACGATAAGGTATGGCAGGCTTACGCTTCCGTAGGAGATGACAAAGCGGTAGGCGTATTGGGCGATGCGTGCCTGTATGGGCATATAGTCATAATCAGAATAGTGGAATCCACCGATGCGATGACTGCGGACTGGGCGAAGGTACCGTATGAGGTTATCGGTAAGATGAGCACTAGAATTACAAATGAAGTAGAGGGGGTTAGCTGGGTTACATATGCAATTTCTAGTAAACCGCCCGCTACGATAGAGCCTCAGTAAATAGCTCGTTTTATCCTAAATTCTCTTATACGAGCAGACAGAGGTATAATTTGATTTCTCGAAAATAATCGTGTCTGATTCCTACTAATACCACCCTATTCTAATTTTAAATTTAATGTAAAGAAACAAGAGATATCGTACGACAAGATAAATCTTATTTTTCGTAAATTTACGAAATCGTAGAAGCCGATATCTAAGGAACGACATGTTCAGAATATCCTGTCAACCTCATTATGTATTAACTGATCCCTTGGTCCGCAGAATAGAGCGTTGGGTTCGCTAAAGTTCAAGTGACAAAACCTCAAAAGCTTCAACGCATTCAAAAAACGATGCCGACGCTACTGGCAATCTTTCTTATCCGTTTGGCAAAAGAAAAAAAGAATCAATAGCCAAAGAGAAACCTGGATAGATTGTATATCAGTATCTGAACGAACTCGCGTTTCTAAAGGGACACATTGTAGACGAGGTCAACAAGACGCTATAGCGTAGTGATATCGGTGCTGCAGAGTGTTACGATCAAACTGTACATGAAACACCATATCCCCGTGCGAAGATACTCCACAACACTGTTCATTCTATCGTAACAGAACATGATTTACTAGTCTAACTAGGCAGTTTTCATTAGTATCTGAATACTTTTTATTGCTTTGTGTAAGGAAGAAGATCGAATATTGCGATTAATAATTTATACAGGTAAAGGGGGGACTGGAAAAACTGTCAGTGCTTGTTCAACGGCCCTAAAGGTTGCCGAAGATGGACACCAGACCTTATTACTTTCAGCCGACCCTTCTCACACCTTGACGGATGCTTTAGGGATGTCAGATTTGGGGTATGAGCCGAAAGAAGTTCTAACCAATTTACGTGCGCAGCAGATAGACCCTCTAATCGAGATCAACACGCAGTATGGGAATACCCTGTCACAGACTGCATCCTTGTTTCATGCTCGCGGTATAGACGATGCCTTATCGTACGAGCTTTCCATGTTGCCCGGGATGACTCAATTATTTTCATTATTGAAAATCGAGGAAGTCTTTCGGTCGGAAAGATACGACGTTGTGGTGCTCGATATGGATGCTTCCGGAGATGCACTACGTTATCTCTATCTTCCTAAATTAGTCGGCAGTATCGGAAAAAAGCTTACTGGGCTGTTAGGGATTTTCGGGGGTTTCGGAAGGATGTTACAAACTTTGTCGAAGCTGACTACGGCAGCGGAAGCGGTTCGCGAAAATGAGTCGAACTTCCTTGCAAGACTAGAGGCTCTCTCGATAATTATGCGAAATCAGCAAACGACTAGTGTGAGACTAGTTGCAAATCCTGACAACTTTAGCATAGAGAATGCTAAGAGAGCGTTCATGTCCGCCAATCTTTACGGCATAAATGTAGACCTAGCGATAATCAATAAAATCATGCCCGCTGGGAGCCCGGACCAGTACTACGGCAAATGGGCGGATCTCCAACGAGCGATCGCGGAGGAAGCGAAAGCAAACTTTTATCCTCTCCCGGTGAAGGAAGTTAAACTCCACAGTTCTGAATTGAAGGGGATAGAAATGTTGCGAGAAAACGGCCAACTACTTTTTCAAGACGAAGATCCTGCCAAAGTCTTCTATAATGGTGAGGCGTTTCGATTCTCGAAAGAGGACTCTCTATTACGAATTACAATTAAAGTCCCATTCACGGAGAAAGATGACCTTGATGTCGAGCGTCATGGAGACCAGCTAGCAATAAAGGTGAAAAATAGAGCCGGCTATATAGTCAATACTGTCCCACTTCCTGCGGCCACCCTTCTTATGAAGCTCTCCAAAGCAAAGCTGCAAGAAAATGAACTAACGGTGTTGTTCGAAAAGAATCGAATAATCCGTGATGATGATGATACTTAGAGCATTATGAAAAGTATTTTCATATAAGTGTCAAATTGCATAACTTTAACGCTACCCATTTTGCTGATGACTATCTTTCAAATGCTGGTGAATGGAGCTGATGGAGCGCAGTAAACTAAAGGCCAAATGTAGAAATAAGAGTCATTTAGCAGATCGGTTGCTTTCTTTATTTCAGAGGTCTGCATTTCTCATATAGTTTATATAATATCCAACCTCGATTATGTCACAGATAGATATGCCAATAGATCCAGACTTTCCAAAAAATGGCCAAGTAATTGGTAAGCATATGCATTCTGATGGAGAGCATTACCACTATGTATGGGGGCCGGGTAGAACTGCGGAAGCTGCCGACAATGAAGAGGTGAAGGCAGCATACGTAGCCAGAGGTCAACAGATCACCCCGGTGGGAGTACACGGCACTATGGTCGCGGTTGACTGGGACTCGTGCGTGGCAGATGGGGCATGTATTGAAGCTTGTCCTGTCCAGGTCTTCCAGTGGTATAGGACTGAACAAGATGTGGAACCCTCTAAGATGACTAATGAAACAAGCGCTGGAACTGGTAGTACTGTAAAAGAGGAGAGAAAAGATTATACGGACAAAGCCGACCCTATCAGGGAACATGACTGCATTTGGTGCATGGCCTGTGTATCAGTTTGCCCAACCCAGGCAATAAAAGTGGATCAATCTAATCTTGAATTCCATGAAAAAGCATCGGGTACGTTCAATGAATCCCTTTCTAAGGGTAGCGCACCACCACCACATGCGCATTGACTTGATCCGGTAAGTGGAGCCCCTAGCCGACATAATTACGATGGAGTCCGATGCATTTCTTTTTAACTACCGGAATCCCAAACGTGGAATCCTCCGTCCTAACTTCAGTCATCCTCAGACCTTGATTGGCTAGTGGTTACTGGCAAGGCCTTAACTATTAGATAAATAGTTTTCAGTGAGATCTGTTCCTTTCACGGATCCAGTATCAGATTATTTTGGAAAGTTGTGGAAACAAAACGACCACCGTCATAGACCGCTATATACGCCTGATTCTTCCTGAAGACATATCTGAGCGCATCCGCGATTTCTTGATAGGAAAAGAGAATTTCCCGTTTGTTGCGAGTCATGAAATAATGTGCATTATGTTCATGTACGGAAAAAGAACCAAAATCGACGAGAAGACAAAAATTGAAACGATCGATTTAGCGAGACAGACTGTGGATAGAATCCATTTAAGGGTGGAGGGTTATAAGAGAAATCTGATAACGAAAATGAATACAGAGTATATACGGAGCGGATATTTAGAAAGAGAATTGCAGATAAGAACCGAAGAGAACAGAGTTGTTAGCATCGATCGAATAGCAAACGATCCTGTTATATTGTGCTCTTGTTTCGAGCAGCATGTCTCTTACTATAATCAGACATTCTTTTTCCAGATTTATGGTCCATTGGGAGAACATGAACTATTGAAAAACCTGGGCTATCTAGCAGGGACTATGATCATGTTAGGCTATAACAGAAAAAACGAGGAGTCTTTGCCGTTTCAGCATGCTATCATTCCATTATACGTATGGATGAGAGATCACCAAATTCATAAAAAGTAAGATCGTTTCCGGGTGGATATTNGTTGATGGAGTGCAAAAATTTTCTAACGAGTAGTGAGTTCAATTTATTGCGATATCATCACTGCTCTTAGATTGCGTGTCTTCCAAGCAGATTATTTTCACGACAACCTCCGTGCCCGAAAAAATAAAATAGNATTTGTAGGCNAAGTCGGGATTCGAAGGGCAACTCCTTTAGGTTCGGGGTAACAACNGCAATATCGTGCTGTAATTCGGATAGTTTATCCATTAACCTAGATGATACATTAATTTCGCACTTGGCAGATCCAACAAACGGCGGCTGATCCGCTTGAAAATCGATCTGAAGCTCCTCCCAGGTTCACAACCAGCTAGTTCCTTATCTGAGATTTAGATCAAGATCCGATAAATTTGGGAGTCAATACTATTGATTAGGGAAAACATGAAAAATGGAGTCAGGTGAAAATTATATAACCTACATGGAGACAAGAGCATGTAACATTCACGATATCGACATGGTAGATATGAAAGTGATATTTCTCGGAACCTCTGCCGCGGTTCCGACTCCCGAACGTGGTTTATCGTCGATTGTGATCAAGAGAGGTACAGAATTGCTAATATTTGACACAGGAGAGGGCATGCAACAAAATTTCATAAAGGCAGGTCTAGGAATGAACAAGCGAATGAAGATTTTCATATCCCACATGCACGCGGACCATTGTGTCGGGTTACTTGGGCTCTTACAAACGATGTCACTCCAGGGAAGAGCGCTCGCAGTTGATATATTTGGCCAACCCAAGTTAGCCGAATTTCTCACTAATAACATGCAGTTAGTGAATTTCGGATTGTTATATGATATTAACATGCATATTATTAATACTGAAGGTGTTTTGGTTAAGGAGAATGAATATCAGATAACTTGTTGCGAAGCAGAACACGTTGTCCCGTCATTTTCGTTCTGTCTTTCCGAATTTGAGAGACCAGGAAGGTTTAATATTAGTGAGGCAAAACGGTTGCAAATCCCTGAGGGTGAATTGTATAGCAAATTGCAGCATGGTCATGACATAATACACAGCGGGACCGTGGTAAAATCGAGCCAAATTACTGGACGTCCAAGACCTGGCAGAAAAATAGGAATATCCGGCGACACTAGACCCACTGTTAAGCTGCGAGAGTTCTTCAGGAATTGTGATCTTCTAGTATTTGAGTCAACCTATGGTCATAACAAATATGAAAAAGCTGTCCAAAATTATCACTCTACGGCAAGAGAAGCAGCGATACTCGCACGGGAGGCAAACGTTAAAAAATTATTTCTTACTCACTTCAGCACTAGATATGATGAAACGTCTGAGCTGATTGAAGAAGCAAGAGCTATTCACTTGAATGTCGAGGCCGCAAAAGACCTCATGCTAGTCGACGTCCCATATAATGATTAGATTTGATTATGTAGAGCTGTTAAAGCAGCTACCCTACTTGAGCTTAAATAATGGCCAACGGGGATCCCACACCCAGGCCTAAGGCAACTTACCGCAGCGATCTGCATCGATTCTGCTCCAGAGAGTGAATCACTATCGTATCCCCGGTAATGGCATGATTTCATTTACTCTTATCACAATAGTACTTGTATTTAATAATATGATCTTGGAGGTGGCAGGATTAAGAAGGACGATATCAGTGATCAGTGTCGAATCACGGGGATTTGACTTCCGTTCATCCGATGGTATTTCGGCACTGTACATACACATGTATCCAGGCTTTGACAATTCTTTAACTATTCCTAATTTTGTGGGCTTGAGACTAGTAAGATTTCCTGTAAGTAAAATTACTTGACTTTCAAGGTTTGCGTCGCAGGGGAGTTTTGCAATCACATCCGCGTTCGTTATTTTGTAAGGGTTTGAGGAGTAAATATGAATGAAATCTTTTGAAGCAAGAATCTGATGCGATAACAACACTACTTGAATGTCACTAACATGCGTCGTCCCAACATTCGTACTTGTAATCGTATTGTCTTTCGAGGTACTGTTGCGAATCTGATCGATCGCTGATGCTAGCAACGACTTAGGACTCATGAAGGTGCTCATTATGGATTCAGTAGTATTGTTGGTCACGCGCGCAGAATCTGCAGTATTGCTGTGGTATATCTGCCCTGCGCCCTTTGGCGTGTTGCGTATCAAATGTGAAATTGATAGTGTGATCAATAGAATGAATATGATAACTCCAAGAAATCGTCCATATTTCCATGTCCGATCCGATCTCATGGTTCCAGATAGTTTTCTTACGTTGGTAAAAAAAAACATTTGTCATATTTTATTGATCGATTTCTCGCCAACTTTCACTACAATTATAGGAGGTGACTTTCGCGTGCAAGAGAAGAAATTCCCTGCGAACGCAGAGAGCTGATAAGGTGACATCTTCGTTGCAAATTCTCAGAAGGAGGGGGCCGGCGCAAATAACTTATGAATCACATTGAAGAATTTATAATTTCGACGGTATTCATAAATTTGCCAGAAAGTTTTTCCTGATTGTAATATACACGAATGCGTCCCCTCATGAACTGCCAAAATGCAACGCCTTAGACAATGAAGCATTCTCATCCAGGATATCTAAGTTTTACGTGTCTAAAACAAGTGTAACCTTTGGCCCTTCTTAGGAGGTAAAAAGTTAGGAAAGTATCATTCTGTCATATTTGCTTATAGAGAAAAGTCATGACTATTTAGGCTAGGAGATTAAAAAACATTCTAATAGTTTCCTTTTGATCAGACTGCAATCGATCAAAAGCCTCGATTAATTCCTTCTCCATTCCTATCTGTTTTGAAATTGCCGAACGGAGTTTAGAGATGTCTAGCGGAATGATACTGTCAACTACCCCTTCAGCATACGCATGGACATATTCGTTAATAATCCTAGACGCAAGTGATGGAACGAATCTTATAAACAGCAAAATCCCCTCACGTAGTACCTCATGTTGGGGTGAACCAGCGGGCAGTGCGAGCATAAAAGACTCCAACATTTTTGTTCTGGTAGGGCCGACCTCTTCAATAGAAGAAGCAACCAGAAGCCCAGTCTCGGTCAGTTCATAGAACGGAATTCCTTCGACCTGAAGGGCTTTCGGGCCGCGGCGCATAGGCAATCTGCCTCCCTCCTTGACAACACCTGAGGGGATCAATACCTCGTCAAGGTCTCTGAAAATACCGGAATAGATGTTTTGCCAAAGAAGTCCATGTCTATCGGCGATAACATGGGCGATGGATGTTCGAGTTCTCATTTCCGGGCTTTGCTCTGTTGCCAAATGGGCTATTATCGCACGTTGTCTTTTGGCCTCTCCAGTAAATTTGTTCTTTCTAGTCTTGAAAGTGTCAAATATTGCGATGTTGTAGGTATACGGTTTCAAATTCCAAGGTAATCAACACTTATGTTAATATTTTAATCTGTTGGTTTTTGCAAACCATCCTTGTGGGCGACGAAAGTGTAAGCACGTGGCATCAGAGAATAAGTAGTTCATATCCCTAACGACGGTTCTTCAGCTAGGAACGCTTATAACGCTACATGCCAACAAATTACCACTGGAAATTTGGAAATAAGAGATGGCCTAACTTTTGACGATGTTCTTCTAGTTCCCAAAAAATCGTCGATCATATCAAGATCCCAGACCGACCTCAGAACCAGGCTTTCTACCAATATTTCGTTAAATATCCCGTTGATCAGCGCTAATATGGACACTATTACTGAATCGGAGATGGCTATCGCGCTCGCTAGGGAAGGTGGTCTGGGGATCGTTCATAGATTCATGCCAATAGAGGATCAAGTAGACGAAATTCTAAGAGTGAAGCGATCCGAGTCAGTAGTAATCGAACAGCCCTATACAGTAAAGGGGACCGAAAGCGTAAATGATGCAAGAAAAAAGATGCGAGATTACGGCGTATCGGGTCTTCTGGTCGAAGACGGAAAGCGACTTGCTGGGATTATTACCCAACGAGACATCACGTTTGAGAAGAATGGGGACAGCAAGGTTTCAGATCTAATGAGCAAAAATGTGATTACTGCGAAAGAAGGTACAACCATTGAACAAGCGAAAGAAATTCTCCATGATCATAGAATAGAAAAGCTTCCTGTAGTCGATGACGCAAACAGGATTGTGGGTCTGATAACTAGTAAAGATATACTGAAAATGGAACAATATCCACAAGCATCCAAGGATAAAAAGGGTAGATTACTTGTTGGAGCAGCGGTGGGCGTAAAAGGTGATTATTTAGAACGCGCAGATGCTCTCCTAGAAGCAGGTTCTGATGTTCTAGTTGTCGATATCGCGCACGGCCATAGCGAGAATGCCATTAACGCCATACACATGATTAAGAAAGCTTTTCCTGGTTGCGAACTAATAGCGGGAAATATTGCTACAGGCGACGGAACACTGGACTTGATCAAAGCTGGAGTAGATGCTGTCAAGGTCGGTGTGGGATCCGGATCTATTTGCATTACAAGGATTATTACGGGATCAGGTGTCCCGCAGTTAACTGCAGTTATGGATAGTATTGTCGTTGCAAAAGAATATGACATTCCAATTATCTCTGACGGGGGAATACGTACTTCTGGCGATTCGACCAAGGCATTAGCAGCGGGAGCATCTTCTGTTATGGTTGGGAGCTTGTTTGGTGGCACTGATGAGAGTCCAGGAAAAACGATAGTGAGGAACGGAAAAAAGTACAAGATGTATAGAGGAATGGCTTCGTTCTATGCGTCACTTGGTAGGAAATATCGAGAAGAAGGGGTCCAAGCTGAGGACCAAAATGATCTTAACGATTATGTTGCCGAAGGCGTCGAAGCGATGGTTCCCTATAACGGGAGCGTAGTAGAGATCATAAGGCAGCTAGTGGGAGGAATCAGGTCTGGCCTGAGCTATTGCGGCGCAAAGACGATTTCTGAAATGCAAAAGAATGCAAATTTTGTCAGAATTACCCCCGCCGGATTCACTGAAAGTAACCCACACGATGTAAACGTAATTTAGGTAGAATACTGCTTATCCTGCATATATGGCTGAATCATGTTTGCTGTTTAGGAACGATCGCGAAATATTTACCTCGGTGAGAGAGTGATATTTTTGATCTACCAACTTACAATATATCCAAGTCCGGCTACAGTTCTAGTTACATTAGCTAGGCTAATAAGGAAGGATGAATTATTACTAGTCACTAGTAACGCTGCCTTAATAAGAAAATAAAAGCTACGAGTATACAAGCCTTTTGACAATATTTACAAGAGCTAAAAATTCCTAGTCTTCGATGTCCACTTTTATCGTGTTAGAAACCGCTGTTATCTCACTACGCTCTGTATAATGGTGACTCTCCCAGGAGGCATTTACCTGTGCACATAGGAGATGATTTCCTGCCCCAAGGTTGCTTGTATCTACGTGAATTCTCCTATCAAAATCAAATAGAAGTGACTTAGCTTCCTCGACGGAGTTTGGGTAAAAGGGGGTGTCATCACTAGTGATATATACCCATATCCGCGAAGTAATTTTAGGGTTACGTGTCCAGAACAACGCCGCCTTTCTAGTAAGCTTTGTTAAGAGTAACTTTGCTCTTCCTGCCTTCACGGTCACCTCAATTGATAGCCTGAACACATTATCATGTTTAGTGTATGCTGATTCCCAGATCCTTGGATTAAAAACATGCCTGATATGCCCATCAATCCTGAAACTCAAATCCAGAGTCAGCGGTCTTTTCAAGCGGCCCTCATTTTGATGTGCAATTCTGGTCAGTAAGACATGTGTGATTGTACTTCGTTTGTCTCCCGACATAGAGGCATTATGGTATCGTTTATATCCTCAATAAGTAGTTGTCTAGCTGATGCTTGCTGAAATTGTAGATATGAAGGAAAGCGAGATGGAACTAAAACTCGAAGAAGAAGATATTTCAGTTATGTATATACTTCAACATGAACTTCTGAAGGAGAAGCATGTTGAGTTTGCCGGGGTAGTATTGAAGCATCCGCTAATCAAGGACTACTCCGTTAGAGTCATGACTAAGAGGAGGCTACCATTGGAGGCGGTCCAAGATGCCTGCCTATCTGCCTCTGATAACACCAAATCTCTTAGCAACACACTAAAAGACGCCTTTAAGAAATACTCGGGCTAGGTGCGGGCCTGTGAAGTTTTGTCCAAAATGTGAAAGACGTATGAAGCCAAGAATTGAAGAAGGTATCGTTTCATGTCCAAAATGTGGTCTAAGCTACGATAGAGAAGAAGAAAATGTACGAGTCAACAGAAATGTACTGTGGAATCCAGATACTTTTCACGCTAGCTCACTCAACATTATGGAGGTAGAACGGGGTCTGGAAGCACTGCCGACAACAGCAATCGAATGCCCAAGATGCCGCAACAACATTGCATTTTGGTGGATGCTTCAGACAAGGTCTGCTGACGAACCAGCTACTCAATTCTATCGCTGCACTAAGTGTACTCATACCTGGAGAAACTATAGCTAATTTGGTCAAATGTGAATTTGAGTCACAAGGCACCTGTCTGAGTGTCGACATGCATCATAGGAATGTTTAAAATGCGAAAGTGCTAGCCACAAGATAGAATTGGTTTGGTGTTCATAGCCAAGACGAAATCTCCAGATGAATGGAAGGTTGTTGCATCCGCCATTTCCACTTTGGTCGACGAGGCAACATTTGAAGCCACTGTAGAAGGGCTTTCCTTCAGAGGGATGGATCCGTCCCATGTAGCACTCATTGATATCCTATGGCCTAATTCTACGTTCGAGGGATATGAATGTGATGAGTCTGTGAAGTTTGGTGTGAAAGTCGACGAGCTATCCAAATTGATCAGGCGAGCCGATAGGAAGGACAAACTTGAGGTCAGTTTGGGAGAAGACAGCATGTTGCATATCAAGATGTACAATAGCTATAGACGGGAATATAGAATAAGGCTTATCGAGAGTTCCGCCAGTTCTACACCTTTGCCAAAATTGAATTTCAATTCTAAGGTGGTTTTAAATTCAGCGGCATTTGACAAAGTTCTTTCAGATGTTCAAGTAGTATCGGAGTACATCTCAATAGAGTCAGACTCTAAGCGGGTAGAATTCACAGGCAAAGGGGATTCTGGTCAAGCAGATATAATTTTGGAAGCTGGAAGCGCAGGTGTAGAGGAGCTGGAAGTGAAAGAAAATAGTAAGGCAACATATAGTCTCGATTACCTAACAAGAATCACTAAGGCCATAAGTACCGCGGGAGGATCAATTTCTGCAGAATATTCGAATAAGATGCCGTTGAGGTTAGAGTTTAGAATGGCTAATATTGCCAGGATTCATTTCTATCTTGCTCCAAGAGTACAGGATTAATTTGACGTCAGAGATGAATACCTTATTGGCAGGTTAGTATTTGTGTCCAAGTCCTACTAATTCCCCTGCGTTCCTCATTCCCTTCCTTTCAAGATAGTGCTTAAGACCGGAAGAGATCAGTTTAAATGTCTTGACTCCTTCGCAAGCGATCACACTTCCCAGCTGTATCGCCGATGCGCCTGCGAGCATGAACTCGACCGCATCTTCCCAGCTGAATATTCCCCCGCATCCAATCACAGGAAGTCCAATATTTTTGAAAATCTCATAAACACATCGGATTGCGATAGGCTTGACCGACTTGCCTGATAAACCACCAATCTTATTGTTCAGCACCGGAATGCCACTTTCGACGTTAATATTCATAGCACGAATAGTATTGATCGCCGTAATAGCACTAGCCCCTGCCTCGCTCGCGGCCCTCGCGATATCAAGCACGTCCGCCCCGCCAATTCCAACTTTAACAACAACCGGTTTATGGGTATGAGATCTTGCAGCTTTAACTACCTTAGCCACCATTGTCGGATCATCACCTACCTCCATTCCCATTTTCGCTACATGAGGACACGACAGATTAATTTCATAGCCAAGAATATTCAGGTTGTCAAATCTATCTATCATTGTTGGAAATTCCTGGGGAGACGATCCCGCTAAACTGACAATTATAGGAACAAATCTATTACTCGAAATCTCCTTGGAAAAAGCATCTGCCCCGGGGTTCGCAAGACCGACCGCATTCAAATAACTCCCGTCCCCCAGATATACTAAAGTGGGATTTCTGTACCCTTCGATCGGCTCGACACTTATCGATTTGCTCACTACTGCCCCCACTTTTGCAATGTAAAGCTTGTTGAATATATCTTGTGAAATGCCTAGAAAACCAGAAGCAAGCATTGTAGGGTTACGCAATTTCATACCCGCGAGATTTACGCCAAGCATTTCATCATATTCCTCTTCGCTCAACCTTCTCATTTGTGGCAGATCTCCTTCGCAGTGCAGAGAATCTTATACGCCCAGTTAACCATTCTGTACCGGAATTTCTTATCTTATACGTTCAAGAAAAAGCTTGCGAACCGCTTTAAGAAATGAAGCCCAGATTCGGTCGAGCGCACGAGCCATCCTNGAATGCGTGCAACTCATTTGCGTGTTCCTGGAGCCAGGCGGGTTCTCTTATCCTACAAACGTCTAATCTATAGCNGGGAGAACGATTCCACAGGCTTCGGCGTCCGTATAATATCGATTAGGATTATCAGAAATGGCAGGCATTTACTATAGACTGGATAAAACTGATGGGAATAAAGATCTATTATAATTAAATACTTTGACTGATTCTGTTAGGTAATCCATGACTTTCTCGCCAGCAATTCCGGAGCAGGTTGCGTCAGGTCCTCTGTCGATAATGATGACGAACAAAAGACAATCACAATTTGATGAGGAGTTTGCCCTAGAGATTAGAAAAGGGCTTGGAGTTCAAAACAAGAAACAAGTTAGTCCGAAATATTTTTACGACAGTAAAGGGTCGAAGCTCTTTGAAGAAATTTGTCGTCAACCTGAATACTATCCGTGGCGAATGGAGGCAGCCATACTAAAAAGGTATTGCCAGAAAATAGTTGATACCTGTTGCAAGAAGCAGATAAGTATTATCGAACTTGGGTGCGGTAGC
>AF_2010_repII_A01DRAFT_1000004_pt1 | contig 19283 bp, 20 predicted proteins | sample AmaForrepliIIA01_FD_9192 | JGI IMG/M metagenome (IMG submission 9192) | reverse complement strand
TAAAATATTTGCCTTCTGTTACATTCTGTCACTAGCAGACGAAAACTTAAAGACGAATGTCTAATCCCGGAATGTTAGCTAAATACGTTTTAGTACTGGAAAATCGCTCTGTATGTCAAAATAGGTGGAGGAAGTCGCAGTTTTTCAAGAAGAAACTAGTGCACCGGTGCGTAAAATGTGATAAAGAATTGATCCATAAATATAAGGCTCAAGCCGAATGGAACATGCAAGGGTTCCTGTGTTCTAGCTGTCACATAGAGATGACCAAAGAATTTATCGCCAGGCAGCAGGAAGAAAAGAGGAAGTTAGAGATTTCGCTTCATATTTGCGCTGTTTGCAAAAAAGAGCTTTTGCTAGAATCAGACAGGTATAAACCAAGGTGGCAGTGGAATATGGAGCGAGGCATAACACTCTGCAAAGGATGTTATGAAATTAAGTCAACAGAATATGAGAGAACGCTGAACTATTGTGTGATTTGCGAAACAAGGTTAGGTTTTATCCGTTACAATCCAAAACCGAAGTGGAATATTCAAGGCCAGCTATGTAGAAAGTGTTGGGACAAAGAAAACCATGAAAGACATTGAGTAGATTGGCTATGCTTAGAAAGCATGCTTGCGATAAATGCGGAGCAAAATTTAGAAGAATCGAGCAACTTATGCATCATCTTCAAGAAGTGCATGAAAAAGGCTCACTGTATGAATGCCAGCCCTGCAATTCGAAATTCGCAGGGATGGAACAAATGCGTAACCATATAAAAAAGTGTCATTCTTACAAGGCAACGAGAGGCGAGTAAAGATAGGGCTGAATGCCCTATTTTTGTAGCACGATGATCCACGACATGATATAAAGGATAAAATAACCTAGGGCCGGCACTTTTTGAGATGACAAAGATCTGCATCAAATGCAGCAAAGAGTTTGATGAGGCATTAGTTGATGATCCAAGTTCGGCTCAATACCCTTCCTGCCCAGATTGCTGGAAGGAGTGGACAAATTATGCTGTAATGGTGATGAACGAAATGAGACTAGACATGTCGTTACCTGAACATAGGAAAGCTCTTCGCAGGTACGAAAAAATCTTTTTTGGTTTGGAGAAGCCGGAAGGAGAGCTCCAAAAAAATCCCGACAAACGGCCTCAGCAATGACGCGGTTACGAATTCTTCTCTAAAACCTTTGCGAGGTAATCGGGCATCATTTTTATGATATTATGTCTGTTTGGAACAATGAACGTAGCCTCAATTAGACAATCGGTGAGTTTTTGCTTTTTGTTTTCATCTAAAGTCAGTAGTGAATCTATGAACCATGGCTTCAGGTTCTCTAACCCTTCGGGACGCTTTAAGAATTCCTCACAGTACATCCTAAATATCATAACTACCTTATCAGCATCGAATTCTGACAGAATTTCCAGCCATGTCTTTACTAAGACATGCAGCTTAGCTGCTTCAATATAAGACGTGGCAATGACAGCCGCAGATATTGTTTCTCGTTTCCCTGACTCATCGTACGTATAGAATTCGCGCAGTTTTTTACGAAGAATTGGTTCACGTAGAAAATCCGGGAGATCCGCTAGAACCTGAACAATAGTAGGGGCTATCCTTGAACTATAAGTCACTCTTAGTTCGAAAGGGGTGGACGCTCGCACTATTTATTCCTATGAAACGGCAAGCGAAAGGTTTCTGTCGGCGAAATCGGCTTATATCGTTGAACTAGGCTTAAATAATCACAGATCTCAAGAGTCCCCATATGCCTTGCCTTGTTATAGTTGGAGGTTTCTATGGAGATGAAGGTAAAGGCAAAATAATTGCATATCTAGCTAATAAGAACAACCCTAGTGTTGCAGTGAGGGGAGGAGTAGGTCCCAACGCAGGTCACACCTTTTCTGTGGGGAGTAGGACCTACAAAGTTAGAATGTTGCCCAGTGCAGTTTTGAATACTACAACGGAGTTATTAATCGGAGCAGGCGTCTTGCTTGACACCACGATCTTACTAAACGAAATAAAGAGCTTCGATGCGTCTAGCAGAACTATGATAGATTCACAATCTGGCGTCATACAGAAAGTCCACATCGAGAGAGACACTAGTGGAGTCCATCTGAGAAACAAAATTGGAACAACTGGAAGTGGGACTGGTCCTGCCAATGCCGATAGGGCCATCCGGACTCTCAAGGTTGCCAAGGATATTCCGGAATTAATACCATATGTTGGACAAGTTAGCGATACAGTTAATGATGCCCTAGATAATAAGAAGAGCGTCTTAGTTGAGGGAACGCAGGGGACCTTCCTTTCGCTGTACCACGGAGGATATCCCTATGTAACCTCAAAAGACGTCACTGCCTCCGCCATATGTTCTGATATCGGAATTGGGCCAAAGAGGGTGGATGACGTCCTTGTCGTATTCAAATCTTACGTCACGCGAGTGGGAGAAGGTCCTTTGAAGGACGAGATAAGTGCTGAGCAAGCTGAGGCAGTTGGATGGTTAGAGTACGGGAGCGTTACAGGTAGACAGAGAAGAGCTTCACCCTTTGACTTGGTGCTTGCGAAAAAGGCAACAAGGCTGAATGGAGCTACGGAAATTGCAATCACGAAGTTAGACATATTGTTTCCGAATTCTGCAGGCGTGACAGAATTTTCAAAACTCCCGATTGAAGCACGAACCTTTGTCGAAAATGTAGAAGGAGAAATTGGGCTGAGAGTGTCACTGATAGGAACAGGAACAGATATTGTGGAAGTCGTTGATCGACGCGGGTAGATAAATATCCTATAGATATTAGCTTCTTGAAATTAGTTGTATCGTTTTACCCCCAATTTGCGGGGTCACTAGTCGAAAATTAAGTGTTGTTCTTTTAACAAAACCAACCAATTTGAGTTTCTAAAAAAATGAAAATTTGTAATTCGAACAAGACAGTCTTTACACCACGACGTTGCATAAGGTCTTCCTTTTAAGGACAAATATGGATCTAGTTGTGTAGTGCGTAGGCCACATTTGCGTGTGAATGGTTTCGAATGACTTTTAATAGCAAGCCTATTATGGATAGCAAGATTGCGACTTAAATCCCCATGCTACATAGAGCTGTTGGATTTAAATAACTTTGGCAGGCTCGTGTGCGCCTTAGAACGTGCACCCATGCCTGCGTTCTCCCTAGTTCTGAATCAAAAATTCGTTTTTGCGGTCCAAGCCGATCTTATAGACGGAAGACCTGTGATTTATTTCGTAAGGAGTGAAGAACGAAAATATGGCCAGTATATTGCATACAGAATTACCGGGGTTACAGAAGAAGTTGTGATCATTGACTCCGTTATGAATCCTAGCTTCGTTTATGCACCAATTATTAACGTCGAGAAATTCCCCGCAACTCTTACCAGGCATGCCCGATTGAATAGAAACTCAGGGTANGTTTCAATACAATTGCGAGACCTCTCGAGCCTTGCAAAAGTTGCGGCGTACAAGACAATTTATGACGAACCGCCCTTACCTCTACTGGTCTTCAGAGAGCGTGATAAGTTTGTAGTCGGGTCAGTTATCAGCCTAGTTGAGTCTGATTCGTTATCTTACTTTTACTATATCCTCACCGCTGAAGAACCAACTGATCCATTCTTACGGTATTCTAGTCAGAAGGGTGAGCAACCTTTTTTTTCAAACAGGATAGATGAACATGGCTACATTTATCTCAAAATGATTAAGCTTGCGCACGGACATCCATTGGTGAGAATTTCTGGTTAACAATGCCGAATATCGCAGGAGAATTACCAATGCCTCTATCTTGAAAAGAAGCCGGATAATTTTAGCACTTGATATTACTGAAGGTGCTAGGTCGAAGGAAATCGCTCTAAAAACAATATCTCAGCTGCAGGAATACATTTGTGCGGTGAAATTGAATCATCACCTCATATTGCCACTTTCAAAGTCTGACCTCACCGAAATAAATCGTCTTGCTCATTCTCATGGCCTCCAATCTATCGCAGATCTCAAATTGAACGATATTCCCAGCACCAACAAAATCGCTATATCTCTAGTTTCGAGCATGGGATTCGATGCTTCAACCGTGAATCCATTTATTGGCAGGGCCAGCCTGAGATCTGCAGTAGAGGAGGCCCATCGGTCGCAATGTGGCCTAATTGCTTTGGTATACATGAGTCATTCGGGAGCAAGGGAAGGATTTGGAATTAACTTTATTAAGCGTAACACAGATGTCGAACCAATTTATCAGAAGTTCTTCCAAGATGCAATTGCTTGTCACACGGATGGTGTTGTTGTGGGGGCAAATAGAGTTAGAGTCCTAAGAAAGCTCTCCCTCATGAAGAGACGAATTCCGATTTATTCTCCAGGGATAGGAATACAGGGAGGCGATTTCAAACGAGCAGCCGCTAATGGGGTTGACTATTTTATTATCGGCCGTTCGATTATTCGATCCAGAGATCCGATAAATGCTATCCAAAGATTACATCGACATATTAGGTCTGGCTAATGGTCTTCAGGTCGCATAGCATCCTGAAGACACCGCAGGTTAGCGGACCCAACCCATAGACCCCTGCCCTTAGTACTCCTTAACCTTAGATCGTCAAGACAAAAAATGAATTGTAGAAAATCCCTCAGTTAGCTATTTTTGATTGAACTCGACTAGTGTGATTAGATTAATTAGGAAGCAACACTAATTGAGACTCGTATTCGTAATGGGTGCTCTAGATGTCTGATGTCGATGGGTATACCCGCCACTTGCCACAAGATAGAGGAGGAGTAGCTGGGGCGAGACGAGAATCCATACGTAATAGGATTCTAGTACTATGTATAGATAGAGACAATGACATCGGATCTAAGGGAGGGATGGAGACACCGCTTGTGGGAAGGGATTCATGCATTAGTGCAGGGGTAAGACTCGCCATAGAGGATCCAGAGGATCCAGATGCTAACGCGATCTTTGGAGCGATCAAAACGTATGAGGAACTAACCTCTAAGGGATATAGCTCACAGGTAGCACTTGTTGCTGGCAAGTTTAACCGTGGAATCGAGGCAGACGAAAAGATCAGTCTCGAAATCCAGAATGTGCTTAGGGGTTACAAGGCAGACGCAGCCGTGCTCGTGTCTGACGGAGAGGACGATGAAACCGTTGTTCCAGTGATCCAAGCAATGATTCCTGTTATTTCGATTCAGCGTATCATAATCAAACATAGTCGTAGCGTAGAATACTCGTACGCAGTCCTGGGTAGATATGTAAAAATGCTGGCATATGATCCTCGTTATTCTAAATTCTTCTTAGGAGTTCCAGGAGCAGTTCTGGTTGCAACTAGTCTGGCGAGCATATTTGGGTTAACGAAAGAGGTCTTAGCATTAGTGTTTAGTATTTTAGGCTTAGCGTTTATCATACGGGCGTTCGATATAGATAAAGCCCTAAGTTCTCTCGGGAGGCCCACGCCGACTGGTTTTATTCGAATCTTCTCTGTTTTTGCTGGAGTTTTGATCATTGTGGTTTCTATAGTGAACGGTCTTTCGAGCATCCCCAACGAAGCGATCGTACCAAACATGGGCGTTTTGCATGTTATGACTAACCGAATAATCATCGGAAGTTTTGTTCATGGCACTATCACGCTTCTGTGGATAGGCATAGCCACTATATTGGCCGGCTCACTTTTGAGTAATTGGTTTAAAGGAAGTATTCAGACACACATGTCGGATATTTTGCGTCTTGTTGTGCTTGCATTGCTATACGTTCCGATCCTGCAGTTCACCTCTGTTCTCACCGAGCGTACCAATCCATTCAGCCTTATTTCCTCACTATTGATAGGATTGGCAGTAACATTAGTCGCCGCTACCTTCTTGTTACAATATTTCAAGAACAGGAAGGGCGGAGAAATTCTCAAGCACTAAATCCTTAAGATGCATCAGACTAATTATTTCAAAACAGTAAAATCGTAGTCCGATACCTAAACTACTCGAAAGACATGGGGATCCAAGATATCGGCGGCAGGGCTATTGTGGATACCCTTTTTAAACGGAGCGGTCTTTACACTCTTTATGAGCGAAGATTAGAATCTCAAATTCTCAGCAGCTCTCTTCCTAACCACATTGCTATCATACTAGACGGCAACAGGCGATGGGCCAAGTATAACTTAATTGGAACAGACCTTGGACATTTCATAGGCGCAGATAAAGCTGAGGAACTGTTAAACTGGATACATGATTTACGGATAAGAATTACTACTTTGTACGTACTATCGACAGAGAACCTGGACAGGAAGGATCAGGAGCTCGATAATATTTATGGCCTAATACAGTCGAAGCTAGAAAAGCTTTACACAGATTCAAGGATACATAAACGTCAGATGAAAATCAAGGCCATAGGAAATGTCAAATTGCTGCCAAAGCAACTTCAGGAAATATTGAACAAGTTAGAGGAAGAGACGTCTGAGTATAACACGATGTTTCTAAATATTGCCGTAGCCTACGGTGGACAGGAAGAGTTAGTAGACGCAGTAAAGAAGGTTGCGGCAATGGCTAAAAACGATGAATTACGTGTAGAGGATATCAATGAGAGAGTCATTGAATCCTGTCTGTACACATCACATCTTCCTCAGGCTGAACCCGATTTGATTTTAAGAACTTCTGGGGAAAAACGACTGAGTGGCTTTCTTATATGGCAGAGCGCCTATAGCGAATTGGTGTTCATGGATGTGTTCTGGCCTGAGTTCCGGAAGATAGATTTGATGAGGGCGATACGGACTTACCAGCGCAGAATACGCAGATTTGGTAGGTAGCTAAAGACGAAATGCAAATAAATTTCATCGATACACACTCAAATGGAATTGTCTGAACACGGGGATTATGATTATGAATCACACAAGTGGTATTGCAGTTGTTGGCAAACCTCAAAGGAGTGGGAAGATATTCACGACTACTCTCCCCCTTTTCCATCTACAATAGTCAGAGCTCATTCGGCTGTCCCCGATCCGGCTTTGAAAAACGACGAGAATAAACTCGATTCAAACGAGTTTGACGTTGATGATTGACGAAAAGTCTGCTGGTGCAATATTATGCTCGATGAACGTTGATGCAGGTAGGCTAGAGTATTTGCTACTTCATCATACTTTGGGTCACTGGGACTTTCCCAAGGGAAATATCGAGGCAGGCGAGAACTCGATACGGGCTGCACGCCGAGAAATTTATGAAGAAACTGGAATAAAAGAGATAGAGTTCGCTAAGCGTTTTAAAGAGACGATAGAATACTATTATAAACGATCGAACAGACTAGTGCGTAAACGAGTTACATTCTATATTGCCAAGACTAAGACACGTCAAGTATCTCTTTCATCTGAACACGACGGGTATGCCTGGAAGGATTACGAAGCTGCGATTCAGCACTTGACATTCGTTAATGCGAAAAACGTGTTGAAGAGAGCCAGAATGTATTTAGCTTCAGAGTTGTCAGTCAATCACGAAGGTTGGTAAAGAGAGTAACTCAAACGACTAACCTTGCTGATGAAGGAGTGTGGGTTTTAGGAAATTGATCTTGCCTGCGAGTAACACATTTCATAATGTCTTAGTTCGATAAACACTCTCTCTACTCCGTGTTCAAGTGGACGTTAATAGTTATTTCTTGATCTTATCCTACGAAATGATGCTACAAGAACCGCCATCACATTACACGACAACAATCATCACGTACGCAAGCCTGGAGAAGCGACATTTAGATGAGTATCCTTGCTTGGTCTAGATTGCTGCGATGTTGAATTCCCTTCAGCCTCCTACTCTACAATCGTGGCGCTGGGCCATCGTATATTCTTCAGTGAGCCATATTAAGCAGACAAGGGTTGTCCAAATGAAAAAGATCTCTAAGATACGGCGTTTCGAAATTATGGTTCATTAAGCCAAATGTTATGGAATAAAATATACAACAAAACTGGCCAAGATAATTCCCGTGACAATCGCAGCCGTCAAAATAATACCTTTTTTGGTAATTCTTCGCTTTTTGCCGTTCCCGCTATCTTGTCTATTTGTCATTGGTCAAGAAAATAGCAATGACTATTTCATATAAATGATAAGCAGGAGACCATCTCCAACTATGGAGTCTAGCCGGCGATTGCCTTTGCCAGATCAAGGGTGACCTTGTTTTTTTCACCCTGTTTTATACTTTGAACGTCGGTGCAAATCTGGGCACTAGAAGGTGAACCTCCAGTTGCACATATTCGCAGAGATCCCCCAAGTAGATTATCTGGAACAGTAATAGGGATTACTAAACTATTTTTTTTAGTTGCGTCGATATTAGAGGCCACGATTGTATCATTAACGGAAACGCTGAGGGGTCCACTTTGCGTGTTACCGTGAACTAAAGAAACACTCAATTGTGTCGAGGTGGTCCGAGCTGCTGCTAATTCTGTGTAACTTGTCACACAGCAATATGATATCAGTACAGTAGTTACTATCGATAAGGCTACTGCTTTATGCGGACCAAATAGGTTCATGTTGCTCCCAATCAGCTAAGTTAACATTTAACGACATAGAACTAACTTATTAAACGATGTAACAAGGTTTAGTTTACTGTATTAGCACCAGTCAGATTCAAGTCAATGAATGCAAAGCTGTTTGTCATCGAAGTTGTTACTAACAAAGAATTGATTAGGCCACTTGCTCGATATAGTTTAGCTGCGGAATCGGATGAGGAGGCACGAATTTTGAACACGTCCAAATCTTGAAAACCAGAACCCCTAACCTAGATGTTTCGGATTTTACTATACACGAACATAGCGCTCGACTTGACGATGGTTATTTAGCTGAATTTCTTACCCACGGTCTGGCATTCATATTTCATAGGGATTGGCGCTCAACATTTCAATGAATAAATTGGTATAATCTCTTATGCGGTTTCTACATTTTATCATGAGTGAGGACCTATCGAACGTCCACTACTCTAACTAGATTGTTCAGAAAATCATCTTACGAATTTTCACAGATCCATTCCTGTCCAGAAAGTCACATAGAGATCTTATCATCGATCCCATCCTGTAAGTCTGAGGCATGACGTCAGTTGTGACGTCGTTTTGTTGCAGAGCTTTCTGAGTGGAAGGACCTATGGCGACTACTATTACAGATTTGTTCAGGGAGATTTTTACCGATTCGCTCAAGTCGTGTATCGATGCCATGTTGAAAAAGGAGGTTACAGAAGGGGGACTCGTGAATGTAATCGCACCTATATGATTACTCGAAATTTCCGAAATGAGTCTCACCACTTTTGTTTCATCTGGAGCGACATATTCAAATCCCATGCTCCTAAGAACGCCCTCCCCGCTTTTGTCAAGCCGAGTAGAGTATCTGTATGTTGATGATTCAAGCACCTTTGCCCCTTCTGCTTCAAGTCTGTGCTTCAACTCCGATGAATGCGAACCATGCCACAAAATCATGACTTTTTTTCCAGCCACTCCGCGACCGTTCAGCAATTGTGCTAATCCATCAGACGTATTGTCTTTTGGTATTGATTCAGTTTTTACTCCGTGCGCAGCAAGTGCCTGCATCGGTTTTGGACTGCGTGCTACAACTATCATNTCACACAATTTTTGAGTCAGCTTTTGGTCTAAACCTAAATTTGCTGCTACCGACATTAGAGAATAAACGCCAGGGGCAGTCATGAAAACGGCATAGTCTATTTTTTCTGTGAGTATTCTATCTATAAAGATCTCTGCTTCTAGTTTCGCATGATAATTTACCTCGATCCCGATAGTCGGAGCAATATAGGGAACACCTCCAAAGGTCCTTATTATGTGAGCGAGCTCTAATGCTCTACGGCTGGCAGTTACCCCAACTACCAAACCAGATAACGACATTCCCTCTCCCCGAACTTGGGACTTATGACGAGGCAAGCTAGCATTGCATCAATGATGATAGATTTGCATGTCACAGCGCCGGCAGATCCGTATGTTGGATTATAATTCTCATGAAATGAAATTTTCGAAGGTTGGGATATAGTATGCATTTCGAGGGGCAGGTGAATTGGCATCACCGACATATTCTGTGGCATTCTTGATTGCATGATAGGTCTAAGGGCTTTCCCGCAGCTCGCTGAATGAACCGAATTCAATCTCTTGACTATATGATAGTATATCTACCCTACACACAATTAAAGCTACTTCACCAGCGGTCTTCGAGACGCACTGAAGGTTTATTCAGACGCCTACTCAACTCGCTCAACAATAACGCGAACGCCGAGATTGCCGCTGCCGCCCCTAGACCAAATAGTCCTCTGGCGATAATAGAAGTCCTATTACTATTGACATGAACACTCTTCCGTCCTTTTATATTTCGCTAAACAGCATCCGTGACTATGACACCAAGCTAGATGAATGCAGCGGCTACAAATTTCTACCTGCCTCTTACTTACTGCTTCCCTGATGTCCGAACCTTGCACCTCTGTCCGCACGTTAGGCAAATACAAACACATTGACACCCTTTAACTTGGTTAAAACAACACCCGAACATTTTTGACAACACGAATTAGGTTTGGAGCCCTCACACGGCGCCGCCAGACTAGGACGGATAACCAGTTTCTTGCCTATTTGTTTATGATAGATTCACTCACCTAATCGGTTCACTTTTGCCCCCGGTGATAGCAGTATTACTCATCTACTATCTACTATAGAAATCTACTATATAATACCTTTCAATGATTCCGGAGGGTGGTTAACAGTTGTTAACCTTTGTTACAACTGGTTAACCTGGTTAACAATGGCAAAGCCATAAATACTTGAAGGCGAAAAACGAGAATCTTTGTAGTTTTGTCGCGGATGGTGGTTAACTGAATGTTAACAATCCTCCATAAAACCCACCGGAAACGAGGTTAGGGCTGTCATTCTCGATTCGTGCTCATTTTGCCGGAACCATTAGTAACGTTTTTAAAAAGACGTAGTACACCTATGTCCCATCAGAAAACTCTCTTTGTAAGGTGACCGGTAACGTTTTTTGACGCAAAAAAGCCTAAGTAATAGAGCAATCTTCTATGTGATAATGGCTCACCGAAAGATCCGGAGCAGCTGCAAGCATTGCGGCGACAGGTAGATCTTGGACATAGTCTCCAAGGGTACGGAAGTTCCTTAATTCGTTTTTCTAACTATGAAATGAAATAAGTTTCCTTCTCGCCTTGTCTCCAACACTTTCTGCCCAGTTTGCTCCGACCATCGTACCATTTCCAAATCCGCGGTCGTGTCATCGGACACTAGATGTACTACAGTACCCTCGGCTATCTTCTGGAACAATTGGTCTAGTTTTGCAATAGTAGCGGCACACTCTACTCCTATTTCGAACATTTCGTAATCCGGAAATGCGCTAAAACAATTAATGTGATGTGATAGAATAAGTGCAGCCATCCTTTCGCGACAATTTTCTATGGTTTGCAAATTCTTAATCTCCTCATCGAAGTTAGAAGTCTCGATTCTAGCGAACCACCCTTGAGTGTATGGTAAATCGTTTGCCAGCCGGGGATGACTAATCAAGTTTCGGTTGGTTTCGAGAATTCTACCACTTATGGGCGTTCTAACCGCATTAAAGTATCTGAGACTCTCGACTGTACCAATACTTCTCCCACTCTCCACGCAGACTCCCGCTTCTTTCAGGTTTATAGTATTTATTTTCCCGCTAATATGTCCCAGGATAGTAGTGATCCCAATTGTTGCCTGCTGTTTGTCGCGATCAAAATCAACCCAAACAAAGTTTTCTGTATCATACAAAATATTGTCAGGAAACTTGCAGTGGTTTATCTCCATACACGGCTTGCACTTAGAAGGTAACTTTATTCTTTTATACAGAACTCCCATTCTTACTCGCTTTAGATCCTCCACAGTAATTCACCTTGTTCATAAGGTTCACTGAGGATCAAAAATGTTAGGTCGCAAAATTCAACGAAATAAATTTGCATCTCTAAACACAAAGATTAATTAGACGTCGATAAAAGGCTGTATATGGTTCAAATTCTATACCAGGAATTGAACAAGTCTGACCCAACCTATTGCTATGTTGGAATACCGAAAGACTGGAGCGGTGCGGCTGAGAACGAGGTCACAGTGATCGTTGACGAGGTGTGTGTCGTCGTCCCGAAGGCGATTGCTGGAGCCACAGGAGAATTGATCGTTTTGAGATTACTCGAAGCAATGATGGCAGGTGATGTCATAGATGCTGGCGATATCCAAAAGGCCATAGAACACATTCTGTAAGGATTATGCTTGAGATTAGATATAGGCATGCGAGCACAATTATGCTTCGAAGGCATCTTGATCACGACTACTGTCCTTACAACATTTTCCAAAGTTCTGGAATGACGTAACTGACTCCCGCTTGAGGCCTGACCCGTACTCACCGGATCACGTTTTTATATTTCACAATCAAATAGGTTGTCATGCCGAAGGCGTTTGTATTGATGAATGCAGAACTTGGAAGTGAAGATTCAATTGTTAGCGAGCTTAAGAAGCTTGAAGGAGTTGAGGAAGTATACCAGGTTTACGGCGTGTATGACATAATAGCGCAGGTCGAAGCAAATACGATGGAGAAGGTGAAGGAAACGATAACATGGAAACTTCGTAAGCTGAATGGTGTCAAGTCGACCCTCACCATGATCGTGATGGACTGATTTATGCTAGTGGAGAAATTATGCTTCAAATAACATTACTTTGTGAGACGTGATGTTGCTGGCTATTATCTGAAAGATCGAAAAAGCGCAACCTTAATTTAGAATGTATTGGATGAGTCAAGCTAATGTTTAAGATTAATTTATTTAAAAGAAAAGAGGAAAAGCCTCAAGAATTTAAGTGCAAGTATTGTGCCTTGAAATTTGAGGATAAGGAAAGGCTGCGGAGGCACTCGAGAAAAGCTCACAGCGAGAATGATTCAGAATTACCTAACACAAATCCATTTCGAGGTTTTTAGGACTTATGCCTGAGGAGGTATCAGGTCAGACGACGAAAGTATGTTTCCCATCCATGATGATACCAACCGTCTCTATGGCAGACCGTACGTAAATTATAGCCTCATTGCCATTAACGCTGCTGTATTTGCGTGGGAGGCTATATCGACAGGATTTTTTGCTAACGAGCAGGCAACTTCAGAGATCTTCCTGAAGTACGGGGCAATACCACAATTCGTGCTCATGGGCGACATCCAAGCAACATTAACATCAATGTTTATTCATGGTGGGATAGCGCACATAGTCGGAAATATGGTTTTTCTCTATGTCTTTGGCGACAACGTTGAAGATCGATTCGGCCACTTCAGATATTTAGCAATGTACCTCTTATGGGGTGCGTTTGCAACTTTGGTTCAAAGCGTTTACGCGGTTTCCACAGGGGGAGGAGATACCCCAACCATAGGAGCCTCTGGAGCGATTTCCGGCGTCTTGGGCGCATATCTAGTAATGTTCCCTAGAGCGAGGATCTATACCGTAGTAATCGCGTTCTTCATAACGACCATTCGGATACCAGCGATAGCTTTCATTCCGTTCTGGTTTATTTTGCAGGTACTTTTCTCCGTGATCGGCGAGTCTGGGGGCGTAGCGTATTTGGCGCATATCGGGGGGTTCATCGCTGGAGTCGGATCAGGGTATATCTGGAAGCGGCTGGTACATAAGACCATGTTTTCTAATCAGTATGTTGGCGGTACTCGAAAAGAAAGACCAAGGATTCGAGATTCGGCTCTTTCGCTAGAGCCTGAGGTCATTGAAGGACCCGACTTCTTCGAAATTATAGCCGAGATACATGGTATTTCAGATGCTGCTGACATTGATACGTACTTTGAACCTGATAAGAGAGGGCTGCGAATAGTTGTTTCCGGGTCAAGGAACTATGAATTATTCGCTAAACTACCTGACTCGGCTACCAATTCTACCGTCGAGCATATCCACTACCGCAATGGGATTGCAAGAATTCGTCTGACAAAATAGTTGCTTAAACTCGAGATGTTTTGGTCGAGCCCGATTACTTAAAGTACAGTATCAGCATGAACAAATGTTGTAATCGAAATGATTCATCTCTCAAAGATATTTCCCGTGTTCGTTTCATGACTGCGCGGGCTTAAGTAAAATATTTTAAAGATCCAATGTCGTAGCTATTACGGCTTGGAGAATTCTGCGCTTCGATATAGAATCAATCAAATCCTAGATAGCGGCGTAAATGTAGCATTAACATTGAATGAGGATGTAGAGCTTGAAACAGTATCCCAACAGCAGATGATGCTCGAGTCAATTGACAGAGCGATTACTGACAAAGAGGTCAAAGAACAGGTGAGGCCTATCCTAGAGGCAATTCTGAGTTCACAACCTCAGACTGTCGTGAGAACATATGCACAAACAATAGTACAAATTACGATGCCAAAGAGAAGATACGAGAAAATCGGAAGTCCTAGAGTTGGTGACCAACTCCTAATCGACATCAGAAAGCCTTAGGAGCGCACCTTCTTCATAATGTAGATCCTACCTGTTTTTGCAAGCCTGCAAGGGTAAAGATCGGTAGAGAACAAGTGAAGTCTCGGCAAACTACGGCATACTCCATTTCACTTGTTATTGATGAATTCGATACTTTAAAGAATGGATATTCTTGAAGCTTGCTAGGTATAAAGCGGTTTTCTAAGACCACAATTATCGCGTTTGGTATGAATTGTCTGTTTAGCCATCCCATCATCAGGTGCGCTTCCCCAGAATCCTTTGTTTTTCTCAGGGTTATTTCGATTGGCTTCTTTACGTAAAGATAAATCGCAGACAATAGCTGTCCGAATCCAAAAGGATTTTCCACAGCAGATTTCGCGCTTTGTTTGAAAATTTGCTCTGCTTTTTCCAAGTAATCATTTCTATGAGTCAGATGGTACAACCTAAGCAAGTTAGATGCGGCGATCGAGTTTCCGCTTGGAACTGCCAAATCATAAAAGTTCTTGGTCCTGACAATTAATTCTTCGTGGTCGTCCGAAGTAAAGAAAAAATTTTGGTTCACGGGGTCCCAAAAATGTTGTATGACTGAATCTGTGTATCTTACTGCTGTTTCCAGATGGGCAGGATTCGGATCAATCTCGAAAACATCCAAGAGTGCATTTATGTAGAATGCATAATCATCGAGATAGCCGTTTAGTTTAGAGATCCCATTCTTAAATGTCCTATACAGTCTGTTGTGATCTCTTGAGAGATTAGATCCTATGAACTCCAGGGCACTCTTAGCAATCTCAAGATAGTCTTTATTAGCTGTAACCCGATACCCTTTCGCGAAACCAGATATCATCAACCCATTCCATGCGGTGATTATCTTATCGTCTAATCCGGGTTTTTCTCTTTTTTCCCTTGTCTTAAAAAGACTTGACAATGCGTCATTAATAATTTTCTTGAGGATCTCGGGCGGTCGCTCGTATCTTTGAGACAGCTCCGAAAGTGGAATTTGGACACTTAAGATGTTTTTGCCTTCATAATTACCTGCCTGTGTAACGCCGTAATATTCACAGAATATTTCAGCGATCGTTTCATCGTCCAGCGACTTAAGTATCTCCTCTTTAGACCACAAATAATATCTTCCTTCCTCGCCTTCCGAGTCTGCATCCTGAGCAGAGTAGAAACCCTTCTTAGGAGACATCATTTCCCGCTTTACGTACTCTAGTGTTTTCTCCACTACTTCTAGGTATTTTTCATTGTTGCTGATCTGATAAGCCTCTGCGTAAACTTGCACTAACAAAGCATTATCATAAAGCATTTTTTCAAAATGGGGTACGAACCATCTCCGATCGGTCGAATATCGCGCGAAGCCGCCACCTATGTGGTCGTAAATACCGCCGGATGCCATCCTATCAGCAGTAAGCAGAACGAATTCCTTGTAGCGGCTAATGCGAGAAATATCATAACAGCGTAGAAGGAACGTTAAATTCGAAGGATTCGGAAATTTCGGGGCCTGACCGAAGCCTCCGTAAACTGGGTCGCTCATATGGAGTAGTCCCACACCTGCCTCGTCCAGAACTGATCGATCTATAGATAAACCATCGCTTCGCTGTATGTCTTTCGCAGAGTGTTCGAGCGCACCCAAAAATTCCGTTGTTGCAGACTCGATCTCTGACTTCTTCGCCTTGTATGCTTCGGCCAACTGGGTTAAGATCGCGTGAAATCCTGGCATTCCGTGCCTGCTTTCTTTTGGTATATATGTACCCACGTAGAATGGTTTCTGGTTAGGAGTAAGAAAAACAGAGAGCGGCCATCCACCTGTCCCATTTGCAAGTTGGCATACTCTTTGGTATATATCGTCTATGTCGGGTCTCTCTTCCCTATCCACTTTTATATTAATGAAATTCTCATTCATGAGTCCAGCGGTTTCCGGGTCCTCGAAGGATTCATGAGCCATAACGTGGCACCAATGGCACGCGCTATAGCCGATGCTAAGAAAAATCGGTTTGTTCTCTTGTTTAGCTTTTTCGAGAGACTCTTCCCCCCATGGGTACCAATTAACTGGATTTTGTGCATGCTGAAGAAGGTAAGGACTACTCTCACTGATTAGCCTATTACTCTTTTCTGTATTTCTTCGATCCTCCTCATGTAGGTGCATTACATTTGAGACAGGTCAGTAATGATATTTATTGGTATTTCGGTCGATGGATAAAAATTCAAGTCCGCTGTTCAAGTAGATGATCTCAATAAGCTTCGCTCTTTGTCTGAATCGTGATCCATAAAGGATCCACTCTGATTTGCAGGAGTANGTCATTTGTGATTGCTTTGGCCTTAGGTTTCGACCTGCACAGGATCGCCGTTTGAGAACTGAGCCCGACCAAAATAGTGGGCCTGCGATCTCTGATTGTCGAGCTCTTGCTTAGCTGCCGTAGGTAATCACAAGTTGGCTACCGAGGTTTCCGCAGTCATTATCGGCCACAATTGTACTTATTCAAGCGTGTGATTATTCTGTATAACTGGACTAATAGCGGTTTAAGGTTTTGTTGATCCTGATAACTAGATTTTAGTTTTTCAATAGTTGATTTCATTTTGGGCTGATTGTGATTTGATATTAATCTCTCCAAGTCTCTCGCCTCATTAATGTATCTGCGGATATATCCGCGGACATCCAAGTTCTGTGAGAGAAGTGCGACGATCAAATCAGGGTCGTCTAGCAGAATACTTCCACTCAAAAGTGACTGGATCCTGAATGTTGTTCCAGATATCCGTTCCAACGAAAGGGAGTCTTCTTTTGATAGAAAACTTGCGAAGGCCAAATTCGTAAAATAGGTCAAGCCTAAAACCACAGACATAGACCTGTCATGCGTTTTGGCATCATGAACGATTTTTATTATTGCACCATCGAACAAATTTCTTAATACTCTTAGCTCTTTAACCTTGTCCCTTATCGGTATGAGTAGTATTTTCATTAAGTTGATACTAGGTGCGGCAGGACCAAACATCGGGTGAATACACAACGGTTTAACCTGATCAGGAATTCTTTTGAGCTCTTTATAGGACTGTTGCTTTATTGACGCTATCTCCGCAAGTATGGCACCAGGCTTCATTTTGGTCGCGCATCTTCTAATTGTAAGAGCTGTCTGTGAAATAGGTACACAAACCATGACAAGATCTGCATTAGCGACACATCGAACGAGCTCATCACATACCGTCATATCCTGAGAGCCCTTTACTGAACTAGAATTGCTGTCATATAGCATCAGTTTTACACCTTCTCTTTCTGAGAAGTGCCTTGAGAACCAGCGGCCCATTCTACCGCCAGCACCTACTATTGCTATTTCTCTTAACATGCCTTACGATCAGCTATCTATTGCCTTCTCCAACAAATCTAATCCTTTCAAGAGCTGGTCAGTACGTTGACATGCTGAAATTCTGATAAATTGGGTGTAGCATTCTCCAAAACCGCTTCCTGGTGCAACGGCAACCCCTAGGTCCAGCGCCTTGTTAACAACTCGCGCGTCATTTAACCCGTCTCTGAGTTTAGGATACAGATACATGCCTCCGTCCGGGTCCGTGAAAGGAAGCGACATTTCTCGTAATTTGTTAGAAATCACTTCGAGCCTCCTATTCATGCTCTTAGCGTTCACGGTAGGGCTAGCATCTACGGCAGCAAGCGCCGCATATTGCATAGGTTCCGCAACGCTGGTAAGCGCAGTCGCTTGAACCTTGGCCATCTTACTGATCATTTGTTCTTCTGCTATAGCGTAGCCAACTCTAAAGCCGGTCATTGCATGCCCCTTCGAAAACGAAGAAATTATTATACTCTTTTCGTAACCATATTCCAAGATGCTTTTAAAGTCGTTATAGGCATAGTCTGAGTATACCTCATCACTTAAGAGATATATCGCGTGATCCTTGGCAAGGGAAACAATCTTGTTAGCAATATTTTTGTTTAGGATTTTCCCAGTCGGGTTATTTGGATAATTCAAAACTATCATTCTAGTATTACTATTGATCATCTCTTCAAGGCTTTTGATATCCGGATTCCAACTTTCTTCTAATGTTGTTCTAAGGCTTTTAGTAGTTGAGCCTAAAAACATTCCACTCTCTCTGTAAGCTGGCCACGCAGGTTCTATGCAGATCAGTTCGTCCCCAGCAGTTAAGAGAGAAGCTATCGCGCTGAAAACTGCGAACCTAGCTCCAGGAGTGACTATCACTTGATCAGCCCCTATGTGGTTCCCTATTTTTTCTGCTATTGCGGACCGCAATTCGGGTATCCCTCTCGTTTCTGTGTAGCGATACTGTCCTAATTCGTATACCCGCGATAGAGCTTTCTTTACTGTCTGCGGGGGTCTAAAATCTGGTTCACCAACTTCCATATGGATAACCCTTTTCCCGGCAGCTTCTAGTTGTTTTGCTTTCATAAATATGGCAAGGTGGGTTCCAAATTGGGGTGCGTCTTGCTTTTTGTCGTTTTCCTGCAACCTTAATGATTCGGCTAATAAAATGTTTAGGAGCTTTCCAGCGAACTCGTGGTCAATTCCAATTTCATTAGACAGCTTTGAAACAAATAATCTAATATCCTGTTCAACTTTGTCATCCTTCACATTGATTCGCAACTTGTTCTTAATCAATCCTATTTGCTTAGAAAGCTCGTTCCTCCTCTGCACTTTCCGTATGATGTCCGATGTGATGTCGAGGATTTCAGATCTAAGTCTATCTAATTCTTCTTTGGTAGTGATCTCGATTCACCTTCTCAGTACAGGTGGAAGAAATCCACCTCTGAGTGCGTGGTCAGCCAGCACCATAGATACGGCGCATTCGACGACAGGAGGTGCCCGAGGCACAACACATGGATCATGTCTACCTGGGACGCGGAGATCTACCTGTTCCCCACTCTGTAAGTTAACCG
>AF_2010_repII_A01DRAFT_1000003_pt1 | contig 19651 bp, 24 predicted proteins | sample AmaForrepliIIA01_FD_9192 | JGI IMG/M metagenome (IMG submission 9192) | reverse complement strand
ACCTCGCGGCTTTTGCCTGGGCTTCGGCCTTGCCGAAGGGCAGGTGATAGTCACCTGGTACCGTTAACTCATTCCAGTTTTGGGGACGGCGACATTGCGCGATCCGCGCTGCAATATCGACCCGACTGGTCCAATTCAGGATGGTGTTTGACACGGCTGCCTCCAATCTTGGAGCAATTGATCAAGCGGGGCACTCAGACAGGCCCGTGCAGGACCCAAGGGTAAAGTTCGCAGCTATTTCTTTCCCTTCTGCCGTTTCCAGTGACTCATCCGATATTTCGTAATTGAGGAACCATTCGTCGTCGAAATTGCTAGAAAGCTTCGTCATGTTGCTTCTCCTGTGGCTTGAAAAAAGTGTACGTGGAGGAGATTGCAAAACGACCTGCGCTATTCCCAACAATGCTTCACTTCTGGGTAACGGGATTGCGATCGCCGCGCGGGAATAAATCTCGTTTAGTGCCGTTGTTGGTGCGCCCCGCCACGGCGAATAGCCGACAAACTTTGTCGCCCGCCCGTCCATGGGCATTTTGGGGCACATTCCGGCGCTGTGACTGATGTCTGCACTCGGTACGATAGCGGACGCGACTACAGCGATGCTCGTGCCAACGATGCAAGACTGTAGGCGGTCGGAGGACAAGCTTGGCTTATTGTTCGCTTGTGAGGACCGTAATCAGCCGCTGGCGAGCGCGCGCGAGCCTTGACATTACCGTTCCAATGGGCACTTCAGTCGCCTGAGCGATTTCGCGATAATCGAGGCCCTCGATGTCCCGCAGCACAAGCGTCTCTCGAAACGCGGTGGGTAGTGCCGCAATTGCCGCGCGAAGCTGATCAGCGTCGGCCTTTGCTATGAGGGCTGCCTCCGGATTATCGCCATCTCTATCACCTGGATTAGCTTGTTCAAGTTCGACCGCCTCGAGGTCCTCAACGGCAACGACGGCTGTCGGACGATTCTTGCGGAGCCACGAGTAGGCGGTATTCCGCACGATACTCAGCACCCAAGAGCGCGCACTGCCGCCAGCGTAATTTCGAATGGCGCGGAAGGCCCGCATTGATGCATCCTGCACCACATCCTCGGCGTCGGTGCGATTGCCGGTTAGCCAGTGAGCGAGCCGATACGCTTCATTGATGTGTGGCATCACAACGCGTCGGAAGCGCCCGTTGTCATCGAGCCCGCTCAACGAGTCTGGAGCATCAGAAGCGACCAACCGCATTGGTGGCCTTTCAGCTTCAATTGGCCGGGTCTTGGTCTGCAGAGAAATTACTGACATGGCGCCAGCTCCCGATCGTTACAATTCGGTTTTGCTGGTGCGGAATAATCGAGCGAAATCCTCCAGCTGCTTCGCTTCGAGGTCGGAGACCGCCCAGTAGCTCACGCCATTCTCGACCCACCGGACCACGTTGTAGCCATTAACGGAGCGCGGGCTCTTATCGAGTTCGAAGCGGCTTTCCGCCGGCATTGCGGTGAGGCTGATAAGGTGTTTGGCACGGCGATAAACCAATGTCGAGACAGGTGTTTGGGCAACTACGTCAACCCGTCCACCAATCAGCGTGAAATCGTCCTTGGCGAGGTCGACGACCCGCGGCGAACTGGTGATGCGGCCATTGAACCACGGCTTGACCGTATGCCGGTCCGTCGAGATGACATCGACCGCCTCCGGCGCCATCAGTGCGCGGATATGGTCGGAGACGAGCGCGTCTGCAATCATCGTCGGCTGTTGTTGACTCCCGACCGTCAGCCACGTCGCAGAGCTGCTCACAAATGCAGTCAAGACGATCGATGCCGCGAGCGCGCGCCATGTTGGCCACACGCGCTCTCGCTTCAAGCCACCGACCGATGACTCGATTTTTGTGCGCAATCCGAGCGGCGCCTCCTCGCGCGGCAGCTGTCTACGAATCGATTGTTGCAAAGCCTTAATGCGCTCGGCTTCGCTAGCGATCGCGGGTTCCTGGTCTATCTGTTGTGTGACACCCAGAGCGTTGGCGGGATCGAGTTCACCGTCGAGATAGGCATTCACCAGTAGTACTGATTTATCGTCTGAACGGGTCATAGTTGCTTCCAATGTGAACCGCTAATTGGCCACTTGTCATTTTTCCCTTGAATTACAATGGCATAGGCTACAAAACGCCGATGGTAGACATGGTCTCACTTTACAGACTCGGTTACCCTTCGATTCATTCCCGAAAGAAACGCATTTTTTAATTCTCCCCGAGGTCCCTTTGAATGAGCGTCCGAGCCGCGTGGACGCGCAATGCGCCTAGCCGTTCCGCTGCCGCAACAAACTGTGCATCGGACATATACGCCCACGTCCACGCGTGAAGAATCTCTCGCCATTTCATTGGTCGTAGCCTTTCGTGGTTCCGCTACATCGTTGGAACAGCCGGATTTCCGGCCAGGCAAACCAGAAAACAGGGCAGGTCAAAGCCCACCCTGTTTTTTCATCAGCTCAAAAGGTGCGAAGTAGTTCATTGTAACCCAAGCTTCCACCGCCGGTGGCTGCTGGACTGTTCGAATTGAAGGCTGCGTCATGTCCCGGAGCCATGGCGAAAGAATGCAACCCACTCTGGCGGACTGCGGCTACGACGTTCACAGGAACGGTCGATTTGTGTGGGAGCGACAGCACGTTGCCGGTGCCGTTATCAGGATCAAACGACTGCGCAAATGTCGGCGTCGCAAAGGCGGTCAGCACCGCGATGGTAGTTAGAAGCTTCTTCATGTCAATTCTCCTGTGGTTAGAATTTTCGAGAGGGCTTACACACAGGAGGAGACTGCAGAACGTCAGAGATATTCCTTGCGGTCTTTGGCCGCCGCATTTTGCACGACGGCTTTATAAAGCGAGTTTGAGAAGCCTTTCCGAAAATAAATAATGTCGCGTGCCGTGAATCGTTGATTCAAATCGAAAAGTGGGACGGCACGCTCACAAATCTGATCAGCGTCGGTGACATCTTTGTGATGCTACTTCGTGCGGGAATAAGTCGCCGTAACGAACAGTCTCCATCTGCGTAAACGCAATTCGATGCAGGAGACTTCAACATGTCGGAAGGTGCTGAGAGCTTGTGTTGCCGCACGATGCGCGCGCGTACCGAGTTGAGTGAAAACATGATCAAAACGAAATCGCCAAAGAACTTTGCAGTTGTAATTATTGCAGCTTTAGCTTTCACGGTGGCAACACCGGCCTGGGCGGCCGATGCAACAGCAGTCAAGATCGCGAACTTCACCTTCGGACCTCAAGAATTGAAGGTGAAAGCGGGCACAACGGTCACTTGGACCAACGAGGACGACATGCCACACACAGTGGTGTCGCCCAATAATTTCCGGTCCAAAGTGCTTGATGCCGAAGGCACCTACTCGTTCACGTTCACGACACCGGGCGCCTATAAGTACTTTTGTTCACTGCATCCGCACATGACCGGGACGATCGTCGTTGAAGCGGCGACAGGGAGCATCACAACGCAATAAGGATGTTCACTATGCGTAAAGTACTAACCCGCACATCGAATGGAGGCCCCAAATGAGTGCATTTTCAGATTCTTATGTATCGAGAGTGTTGCTTGCGGCGCAGGAGCCAAGATCTAGCTTCAATGCGGCGGCTCGGCGATGGCTCAGGACTTCTCTTTTGGACCCGTATCGGCCCNAGCGCCACTACATGCGCGGCCCTGGTCCGAAAAGCCGAGACAAGCTTGCACGCTGCTCCCAATACTAGAAACCGCTCTGGCTTCATTGGATACCAGCACACCGCAATACAAAACAGGAGCACCGGCCATGTTTGCCCTTTCCAGAAGCAAGTTCGCCGCAATGTTAATCGCGTGCGGTCTTCTCGCAACGTCTTCTGCAGGCGTCCATGCTCAGCCGTCTGCCGACGAAACGAGTCTCGCGACAGCCTTGCGCGGTGGTGGACTTGTAATTCTCGTCCGGCACGGCGCGACATTCGCCGATCAAGCTGACACCGACCCGTTCAACCTCGACAACATTTCCGCGCAACGCAACCTCAACGACAATGGCAAGGCGTTAGCGCGAGCCTTTGGCGCGGCGCTACGTCAAGCCGGAGTTCCAGTCGGTAAGGTTTATACCAGTAAGTTCAACCGTGCCTACGAAACCGCGACGATTGCTGGTTTCACAGACATCGAGAAGACTTCCGATCTGACCGAGGGCGGGCTCGTGGTGTCGCCCAACGAGAACATTCGCCGCACGGAGGCGCTTCGCAAGTTGCTGGCGATAGCCCCAAAGCCTGGCACCAACACCATTCTCATTACCCACAAGCCGAACATCCTCGATGCGCTGGGCAAGGATTGGTTTGATGTGAAGGAGGGCGAAGCGTCGGTTTTCCGACCCGAAAACGGCAAGTACGTCTTGGTCGTACGACTACAGATGGCGGACTGGCCTCGGGTTGCGGCAGCGACAAAATAGTAACTTGTCGATCTTCCTGTTGGACAGCGAAATCAAGGATCACATAATTCGTTTTGGCCCTTAGCGGACACCGGTTAGTGCGCTGCACATGTCCGCTTTTGGCCCTTAGCAGACATGACCACTGCTGAATGGATGCTACAAAATTGTCGTGCCGGGTGCGCTGTTTTGGTTTGTCCCTTTACAGTGCAGTCGCACGCGAAGCCTCAGCCTTACGGTCGGGGCTTCTGCTTGTCAGTCCTGAGCAAACAATGTCCGCTTTTGGCCCAAAGCGGACATCAGGGTTTGCACCGCACATGTCCGCTTTTGGGGATAAAGCGGACATAGGCTCGTGAGATTCATGTCCGCTTTTGACTCGAAGCGACATTTCACTCGTCGTGACATTGGAATAACCTTTTCGGTTGCCGGGTTATTGCAAGCCAGCCGCAAATTATGACCGGGGAAAACGACAATGCCGAACGATAGTCAGCCATTTTCTAAACGAATATCGCGCCGCGGCCTGCTTGGCACAGCGGCCGCATTTGCCGCAACGCCCGCGTTTGCTGATGTGTGTCCGATTGGCCCGCCCGCCCACGAAAAGGGACCGCGCGTGTGGATGGACATGGACCAGATCGAGCTCGATGCAGCTTACGATCAAAGTTTTTATGCGCCTCTCGCGGGCCAGATTGCTAAGCGGTACGCCTCCCGGAGCAAGGAGGCGCGTGCCCGTCTTGGTGATCCGAAACGATTTACTTATGGATCGACCCCGGTTGAGGCTTTGGATTTATATCCGGCCAGAAAATCCAACGCGCCGATTTTTGTGTTCATACATGGAGGTGCTTGGCTGCGGGGGGAATCGAAAAATTATGGTTTTCCGGCCGAACTTTTCGTCAATGCGGGCGTGAATTATATCGCACTGGACTTTATCGCTGTGGGGTCAGCGAATGGTGACATCGGTGTCATGGCTGATCAGGTGAGACGGGGCATTGCGTGGACCTACAAAAATGCCGCGAGTTTCGGGGGCGATGTGAACCGACTTTACATCGGCGGCCATTCATCTGGCGGCAATCTTTGCGGCGTTGCACTGGTGACGGATTGGCAAAAAGATTTTGGCATTCCGGCAAACGCCATTAAGGGCGGCCTTTGCATGAGCGGGATGTATGACATGAAGCCGGTTCGGCTTTCAAAACGGAGCTCCTACGTCAAGTTTACTGATGTCATGGAACACTCGATGAGCGCGCAACGGCAGCTCGACAAACTGCAGGCTCCGATCATTGTAACGTATGGCACCAATGAAACACCTGAATTTCAACGCCAGAACCGCGATTTTGCTGCGGCGGTAAAGGCAGCCGGCAAGCCAGTCGAGCTCATTGAAGCGCCGGACTATAATCATTTTGAGATGTGCGAGAGCCTTGGCGATCTATACGGCCCTAACGGCCGTGCGGCACTCAAGCTAATGGAGCTTGCCTAACGTCCTAATTTGGCACGCAAAGTCCCCAACGCCTCATGTCCGCTTTTGGCCCTTAGCGGACATTCCATATGTCGCATTTGATGTCGCTTTCGGGTGTAAAGCGGACATGACCTTTTGCGGCGCACATGTCTGCTTTTGACCCAAAGCGGACAACGTTCCTCTTTCGGCCAAACGCTCATCTGATAGGATTTATAAAAAGACAATCGGTCGTTGGTGGGGGATTGGGTGCGCAGGCGGGATTTCATTAGAGGTCTAGTCGGCTCGGCATCGCTTTGGCCGCTCGTGGTGCGCGCACAGCCAGCCGTTCCTGTAATCGGATTTCTCAGCCCGGAATCGCCCGACTTGTTTGTGGATCGCATGGGCAGTTTCCGCGCAGGCTTGGGCGAGGCTGGCTACATCGAAGGGCAGAACCTGAGCATTGAATATCGCTGGGCAGAGGGCCGGGTTGACCATTTGCCAGCCTTGGCGGCGGAGTTGGTTCAACGTCAGGTAAATGTTCTTGTTGCGCTTGGCAGTACGCCGGCCGCACTCGCGGCAAAAGCAGCGACGAGTGCGCTTCCAATCGTTTTCTACGTCGGAACCGACCCGGTCAAAATTGGTCTTGTTGCCAGCTTGAACCGGCCTGGCGGAAACATCACGGGCGTGACCACACTAAATGTGCAGATAGCTGCAAAGCGCTTAGAGTTGCTGCACGAGCTTTTGCCTAAAGCCGCCATCATCGCGCTGCTTGTTAATCCCGCGAATTCCGTTGTCGCCGCGACCTCAGAGAGAGAACTCACCCAGGCTACACGAGAGTTGGGTTTGGAACTGCATGTGCTGCGGGCAAGTACGGAACGTGAGATAGATGACGCTTTTGCGACCTTAGCTCAACTGCGAGCGAACGCTCTAATCATCGAAGCTGATGCCTTGTTCATAAGTTACAGCAAACAGCTCGCCGCTCTGGCCGCCCGCCGAGCAATGCCGGCGATCCACGCAACTCGTGACTTCGTCGTTGCTGGCGGTCTGATGAGTTATGGAAACAGCCCGTCGGAATCATATCGCCAAGCCGGTATTTACGCGGGCCGCGTTCTTAAGGGCGAGAGGCCGGCAAACCTTCCCGTCCAGCAGGCGACAAAAGTGAATCTTGCTATAAATTTGAAAGCAGCCAAGACACTCGGCGTCAGCGTCCCAAACACACTAATCGGGCGCGCCGACGAGGTGATCGAATGAAGCATGATGTCCACTTCTGGCCCATAGCGGACATTCCTAGTTGCACCGCACATGTCCGCTTTGGGGGTCAAGCGGACATCCACGTGTCGGTACAGGCGGCATTAATTATTGATAAAAATCCCTGACTGAGTCCGAAACCCGACGGACGGCGGGTCAGCCTAGGAATTACTGTTTAAGCATCACCGACCAAAGCACAGTCCGGCAGGCGTCGGTGACTGAGAGACCAATTGGACTTGGGGACACGATTGCGCTCCCGCCTGGAACAGTCAGGGAGTGTTTCATGCCGCAACCACACCATCCATCTCCTACACTCTCACCATTGTCGGGCTACATCACACCGATTGCTTGCCAGTACTGCGGAGCGGAAGCGCATTTGATTAATCTCTCCCCGCACGCCGAGCTAAATGCCGAGCTGCGCACTTTCGAGTGTGGGGACTGTGGCAGGCAAACCGAATTGATCGTTGTTACATAGCGTATGCGGCGTTTTCAGGAGTGAAGTGGCGTGAATTTTATCGAAGGATATTTAGGTTTTTCATCTGATGGTGGTGATGGTTCGTTTGAAGTGATGTTACTTATGTTGCTTGTCATGATAACGACCGGGATAGGGTTGGCCTATTTTGCCGCCCACGAACCCAACTGATTGCTCGCGCCCCATACCCCCAAAAATGCAAGCGGCGCTCTTGCTGTCGTGGCGAGAGGCGCAATGGGCTATTAAGGCTAACGAAACATTAATATCCGGAAGTCTGAAAAGTAGATAAGAACGGGACCGTTCTCATCCCCAAGAGAGCACGGCCCCGATCTCACTCCCGGTCCTCACTGTCCCCAGAGGTCGCGGCCACCATCTTCAGTAAGAAATCGGGGGCCGTTCTCGGGTAGGATGAGTTGCGGCCCCCGATCCCTCTCCCGTCCCCAACTGGTTAGGTTGGGCCTGACGGAGCCAACATCATAACTAATTCATAGCCTCTAGGTTGATCGTGGTTACGAATTCTCGTGATTGTTGCAGTGTGATCACATGCACCCGATAAAGTCAGCAGACCGTTCATTTGCCGTTTCACAATCATGTCGCCCAACAGAACTCCAAGCATTTAATTGCAATGTGGAAGTCCTTACTCTGGCCTTTCGGGGCGGCAGTGTTTGCCGTCTCCGTTTCCAGGGCGCCAGCTCGTGACCTTGGTCAATGGGTTGACGTTGATCCGCAAGTCCGAAAGTGGTTCCAAGAACTGAAGCAGCCTGACAATCCAACCCGCTATTGCTGCGGCGAGAGTGATGCTTATTGGGCCGACAGCTATGAGGTGAATGGCGATCAGTACATCGCCATCATCACGGACGAACGCGACGACGAACCACTTCGACGTCCTCACATCGAAAGCGGAAAACGTTTTGTAGTTCCCAACAACAAGATTAGGTGGGGCAGTGGCAATCCTACCGGCCACGGCATTATCTTTATCGGCATTAACGGTGACATTTATTGTTATCTGCCACCTGGGGGCGGATAGCCATCACCTGGGGGCGGATAGCCATCCGAATTCTTTGGAATTGCTCCGGTGTTAGGCACTCGTTTCTAACTTAAACGGAACATTTATCCAGCGGTCGTAGTTGTTCGAGCATGACCGACCGCGCAACCACAAGACTGATCGGAATATCGATATCCGGGGTATTTGTTGCGGTACTGATACTCAGGGCGGTGGCGGGATAGGTTAGCTGGATGCAGTTCATGAAGCGCATCCTAATCTGAAATCCTAGACGTTCCCAAATCCCGCCTATATCGCGGCAATTAAGCCACCTTGTGCTTGATAGTCCTGCTGGGAAGGATACGGGTTATGGCGGAGCGAAGGACGAACACCAAAGCGAGGCGTGAACAGCTCCGAACTGTACAAATTTGTGTAGCGCTCGGGCTTGTAATCGGCATCGTTTTCATCATTGCAGGCTGGCTTCTGAAAGGCGACACCGGCACTACCGCCCACCTGCCGACTACTCCACACCCATCCGAGACGACCGGTATTGGCGCAAAAGATTGATCAGCGATGACACGCTTAGACGGACAACATCCCCGAACTGAAGTGAGACGAGCAGCTTTGACCACCGCTCTAAAGCCTCGATACCGTCGAATGGCCCACGTTTTAAGATCGCCCAATCTCAACTAGCGCCTCTCCCGCCTCCCTACGCCGTAGAGCCTCAGCAATTTTGATGTGGCGTTAGCTTGAGCTTTCTCCCGAACCTAACACCCCGAGCCTGAGCCCGCTTGCGCCCTTCATCGGTACGAGCCCTGGATCAACTCGCCGCCATAGCCATGGGTTGATGAGGCTCAAGCCCTAAGAAAGGGCCGCCGCGAGCAGCTTTTTAAGCGGCAATCTGTTCGACCAAAGTTGGATCGTCGCTCGGCGCGCGTGAGCTGTTCACTTGCCGCGATACCGGCCATACCTGCAAATAGTCATCGGGTGCTGGCTTCAGCATCTCAAGATTGGCGGTGCCCGCCAGCCAGCGGGGAAAGTCCTCCGGTTGCAACAGCACCGGCATACGATCATGTACCTTGCCCGCCAGCACGTTGGCGTTCGTAACAATCATGGTACAGCTGAGCACATTCATGCCCGTTTCTATGTCTTTCCATTCATCCCATAGACCGGCCATGGTCAGGGGGGCGCCATCACGCGCCGTGTAGTAGTAAGGTTGCTTGCCGGTAGGTGTTTTTAGCCACTCATAATAACCGGACGCCGGGATCAAGCAGCGGTTACGCCGAAATGCGTCACGAAACATTGGCTTCACTGCCAATGTCTCGGCGCGTGCGTTGAAAGTCGCGGGTACTTCCTTGGCAGTCTTCTGCCACCATGCAGGGATGAGCCCCCAGCGCATTGGCACTAAGTCGACTTGCCCGGCGCGCTCAATCACAACGTCGATGGCATCGGTTGGACAGATATTGTAGCGCGCCGGCAAATTGCGCTCGGGCGTTACGGGCACAGCCAACCGATAGAGCGCAACAATTTCGCGCCACGTCAGCCGGTTGGTGAAGCGCCCGCACATGTTGATTTCCTAATTTGAAAATCCGCAACCGTAAGCTGGAAATAATTCGCTCACGAGTTGGACTCCGCCCAGCGAATGTCACAATTCATTGCAGAAATGACGGCCCCGATCTTCGGGGACTTTGGGGACGGTGAGATCGGGGCCGCGCTCTCTTTGGGGAGAAGAGCGGCCCCGACTTTTACATCCCATCATCATTATGGACAAATAAACAATCACTCACGATCTTGCGATTAAGCCGGGAACCCAGCAACTAAGACTCCGATCACCACTCCTCTTTGAAATATTCGCTTTCGCTGCTGCGTCTTAGAACGTCCCCATCAATTGCCCGAGTTGCGCCAAGCAGCCGCGCCTTTATGTAGCGCTTGATGCGACCACAAAGAGAAGGACTGTGGTCATGCGGATGAACTTGGCTCTTTGTGTCTCGGCGGCTTTTATGGCGGTGTGTTCGGTGAAGCCGCGTTTTCTCTTGCGCCCCCGAGCCCGGTTGTTGCCGGCTTGTTCGGGGTAGCCGCGTTTTCTCTTGCGCTCCTTATCTGGCCATACATCTCTAAGCAGGTAATAAGCTCGGTGTAGGTGGGGCTAAACCATTTTATTGATCCGACACACCTTGTTCGCTCTGCGGCAGGAAACGTCGACCAATCGACTGCAAGCTTTTCGCGCGTTTTATTTTCGCTGTCGATACAGGCTTTTTGCCTTTCACTGGCATTTTCAGCGTGCGCTGCCTTAGCAGCAGCGCGACAACTCGGTGTCATGTCCCAATTGGGAACGCCGTCTGCGACGGCGATCAGCAACGTCAAAGATAGGGGAAAAACCGGCACGAGCATCGCCATCTCCTGCGCTTGCGTTTTTGCGGCGGGCGAACTCTGTCATGCTATCATCGAGTTTACGTGGCGATTTTTGAAGTTGGACCATAGGCCAATGTTGCGCCGTCGATAAGGTCCCGTCCTGCTCTTGATGGTCTAGCTGCGGGAGGCAGTCATGCACCCGCATCGTCTGACCGTATTTTTCATTGCATTGATCTTTGTCTTTTTCTTTCCGAGGCTCCAAGTTTGTCATGCACCGGGTGGGTGATGCATTCCAAATCCGCGCGGGCCGCTACATAGCGGATGAACGGCCGTCGCAAAAAGAAGCGAGGGCCGCGTTAGCAACCCTCGCTTCCCTCAGCGCGTGATCGAAGCTGATTAAGGCTTCGTCGCGTTGGAGCCCGCCGAACGATTAAGCCGTCGTCCGCGGGAGCATCGGCCCACCATTGGCGTTCTGGAATCGCCGCAAGAGACCCCTATGTGCCTTCTTAGAAGGAGCCGTTGGCGCGGCGCCTACCAAGCATAGAGCAGCGGGTTATCCCATCTGGTGAACAGCAAAGGCTTTGCTGCGCAGGGCTCGCGGACGAGTTGGTCGGATAAAGTTGGCGATGTCTGCTTTTGACCCTTACATGGGCGATTGCACTGTAGACGTCCGCTTTCGGGGCTAAAACGGACATGCCCTTTTGCATTGCACATGTCTGCTTTTGACCCAAAGCGGACATTGACGGTTTTAGCATTGCCCGGCCACGGTAAGGCGTCCGTCTGTCTCCGGTTGGATTTTGAGGGCCTTCGTCAAAAGGCCAGTGCTGTAATAAGCGCCAACCGTGTAGCTGATCTCGACGATCTGTTGCGGCGTGAAGAAGTGACTAAGCTCAGCGAAAGTCGGATCATCGACGTTGCCGCCGTTGGCCATTTGCTCGACGTAGCCAAGCAGTGCTCGTTGCTTGTCATCGAACAGCTTTGATCGCCGCCAGTCCGACACTTCAGCAATCTGTTCGTTGGTGTAATGGCACATTTTCATGAAGGGCGCGTGCTGGTTTAGCTCATAGTCAGACCCCACGATCTGCGCCGTTCGGAAGATCACTAACTCTATCAGCGGCCGAGGCGTACTTGTCTGAAAGCGGATCGTAAGCGCCATGGCTCCCGATGCTCTAGTGAATTTCGGAGCATGCCCGGTGGTGAGTTGCAGATTGATGATCGCGCCCCCCATTGCCCGACGCTTGTCAAATATGTCCTGCAAAATTGGATCAAGCGGCTGCGGCAGCGGAGGAAGCCGTGAAATCGACGCTTGTTCCTCTGCGAACGCAAATGGCGCCGCGGGCACCAAGTTTAGCAGCACACAACACAAAAAGCTTCGTATATGCATGATTGATCTCCAGCTCTACTGCCGGCTGCGTAGCGGGGCCGTTTGGCCTCCTGGGAGCGCGTGTATTTTACCAAAGCCGGGCAGCCCTTTGACTGCTTTTGAGGGTAAAGCGGACATGCCGTTTTGCGCTGCATATGTCCGCTTGTGACCCAAAGCGGACATCCCCAACCCCTTCCTCGGTACACGTGAGTGTTGATACCATTTGCTGTTTTAGCCTCGGGGTGTCCGTGAAACGACGCGAGTTCATCGGCCTTCTCGGCGGCGCGGCTGCCGCATCGCCGCTTGCAGCATGGGCACAAGGGTCGCAACTGGTGCGGCGGGTCAGCATGCTGCTTGGCCTGGACGAAAAGGACCCCGAAACGAATAGCCGCGTTAGAGCATTCCGGTTGGGCATGCGCGATCTGGGGTGGGTCGAAGGACGCAACGTCCAGATCGAATATCGGTTTGCCGGGACCAAACTGGAGTCAATAAATAAGCATGTCGCGGAGGNGATCAGGCTGGCACCAGACGTAATTGTCGCGCACTCCAGTGCGGTTGTGGCTGCTCTACGACCGGCGACACGCACTATTCCAATCGTAGTGGCGATGGCGGTTGATCCAGTCGGTCAAGGATTCATTTCGAATCTCGCACATCCGGGGGGCAATATCACCGGGTTCTCATTCATTGAGTCCGAAATAATCGGCAAGTGGATCAACCTGCTCAGCGACGTTAAGCCCGATCTGTCGCGGGTCGCATTGATGTTTAACCCTGATACCGTGCCCTACTATGACGCTTTTCTTCGGTCATTCAACGCCGCTCCGAAGCAAACATCAGTCGAAGTCGATGCAGCGCATGTGCGGAGTGTTGCTGAAGTCGAATTGGCAGTCGCCAAGTTGAGTCGTGAGCCGCACAGGGGTTTGATCGCTGCACCGGACATATTCATCCTCAATGTGCGTGGAGTGATCTTGAAGGCGGCAGATGAGCACCGGGTGCCGCTCATTTCGGCATATAGGCAATTCGTCACCGAGGGGAGTCTGATGTCCTATGGGCCTGATGCTGCCGATATTTTCCGGCGGTCGGCCTCATACGTTGATCGGGTTCTTAAAGGCGAGGCGCCGGGTAATCTGCCAGTGCAGGCAGCAGTCAAGTTCGAACTTGTCATCAATCTCAAGACGGCCAAGGCACTCGGTCTTTCGCCCCCCGAATCATTGTTGCTACTCGCCGACGAGGTGATCGAATAGGCGCGAATGTCCGCTTTGGCCAAAAGCAGACCTGAGCACCTGCACTGCACATGTCCGCTTTCGGGCGTAAAGCGGACATGACTTTTTGCAGTGCAGGACTACCTCAGGCACGGGCGTGTATTCAACATCGCCTTAATCGAACAACGCCACGGCGCGCGTCCAGCCAGCGGAGCCGCTTTTGACCTTGTAGGGAAAGCAGACGACCGTGAAGCCGTCCGGCGGAAGCTGTTCCAGGTTGCACAGCTTCTCCATGTGGCAATAGGGAATCTCGCGACCGGCCTTGTGACCCTCCCAGATAATTGAGGGGTCATGCGTCTCCAGCCAATGTTTGCGCATGTGCACGAACGGTATGTCCCAGCCCCAGGCGTCGATGCCGCAGACGCGGACGCCGCGCGAGGTGAGGTAGAGAGTCGCTTCGCGGCCCATGCCACAACCGGCGGTCAGATATTCGTCGCTGCCGATACAACTAGCGGCGCGCGTGTTGACCAGTACAATGTCGAGCGGCTTCAGCTCGTGGCCAATGCGCTGAAGCTCTGCCGCCACTTCTGCGGCCGTGACGACATGACCGTCTGGCAGTTTGCGGAAGTCGAGCTTGACACCGGGACGAAAGAACCAGTCGAGCGGCACCTCGTCGATACTCATCATTCGTTTGCCGTCGATCGATGTCGATTGGAAATGGACCGGCGCATCCATATGGGTGCCATTATGCGTCGTTATCGTCACAATTTCGAAAGCCCAACCCTCCCCGCCTGGCAGGTCTTCCTGATTTAACCCGGGGAAGTTCTCAAGCAGCATCGGAGCGTTCTGGGCATTGGTGCGATATTCGATCTTCGGCCGCATGAAGGGGTGGTCCATTACAGTCTCGTTGTCTAACGGCGAGGAGATATCGACGATGCGGCTAGGTAAATTCACGGCATCCTCCATGCGATAGCGACCAGCTCGATCTCGTTCGATGTGAGCGAATGATGCTAGCGGACAGACGGCTTGTCTAATTAACCGAAAGTCCGCTGTTGGCCCAAAGCGGGCATGCCGAAAAACGCGCTCTGTTTCGCTATGGGGGAAAAGCAGACATCGCGCTTTGCACCGCACATGTCTGCTTATGATCCAAAGCGGACATGACATTGAGCCGGTCTCGTCAAGGAACTCTCTTCCTGACAGTGGGTTAGTTTTATCAACCACAGAGGTTTGATAATGAGCCCGGGTCGCACTGTTGGATTAGCAATATTTGCGTTCAGTTTCGCAAGTGCCATTTACGCGCAGGAAACTTTGAAGGGCGAAGTCGCCACCGTCGATGAGGCATCCGGTAAAATTGGCATCAAGCTCAGTGGTACAGTGGGTTCGGGCGATACAACTGGTCCGACCAGTTTTAAGGTCGAAGATGGTCTGGTATTCAATAAAGTAAAACCAGCGGACAAAGTTTCAGTTGTCGTCGAGCGTACTGGCGACAAGCTGACAATAAAAAGACTTACAAAAGAATAGCCCTCTGGCACTTCAAACAGCTGGTCCGCTATCGACCCTCAGCGAGGAGCGGCAGCATTGATGAACGCCGCTTTGGGGTAAACCAATCACCCCCCTAATCACAGTGCTGCAGTTGTTGCCGGCGGTGAAATCCTAACCACCGCGAGCGCGGTCAGCGCTGCATAGGTGCAAAAGCCGGCCGCAATAGCCGCGAAGAGACCGGCTACGCCGAGACCAAACCAGTAGACTGCTGCTAACCCTGCACCGGCGCCTACGAGCAACCGCACCGCATTTGCGAGCATTGCTGTAAAGCCGCGGCCGAATCCTTGGCTTACGAAGAACAGCCCAAGGCCGAGACCGAAACACACATAAACCGGCCCGACGATGTGCAGATACATCGCGCCAAGGCGTGCCACTTCGGCGTCGTCACTGAACAAGTCGAGCCAAATGCTGGGCCGCATCGCGACGATCAATCCCAGGGTACCGCAGATAAGCGCGATCGTCGCTGCTCCCGTCCAGGCGATCCGGCGAGCGCGGCCATACTGCTGCGCGCCCCAATTCGTCCCGACCATTGCAACGATCGCTGTTCCAAAACCAAAGGCGATCGGCTGCATGATGTACTCGAGCCTCGCTCCCATCGCATAGCCGATGGCAGCCTGTGGTCCGAACTGGCCAGCGATGCCCGTCAGAACAACCACCGACAAGTTGGTGATTGCGGTGTTGAGCAAGCCCGGAACGCCGACTTTGAGAATGTCGGCGAATACCGCCCATCGCGGCGCAAGTCCGTAGAAATTCAAGCGAACAATCGAGCGTGGCGAGCGCAGGTAAGTGATCATGATGAGACTGCCGATACCGAAAGGAATCACTAGCCCCCAGCCAGCGCCTGCAGGACCCAACCCAGGAAGCGGTCCATAGCCGAAGATGAGAAGAGGCGAGAGTGCAATGTGCGCGATCACGCAACCGACCAGAACGCCGGCCGGTAAGCTCATATTGCCCGTTCCCCGCACTGCGTTGCCGAGCAGGTTGAGCACGGTGATGCAGACGGCCCCCCCAAAGGCAACGTTCGCATATGAGAGCGCATCAATCAGTATCTTGTCACGGCCGCCCATCCAACCAAAAAGAAAAGGAGCGGCCAGTAGCATCACTGCCGAAAAGATCGCGGCAAGCGCGAGAGCCAACAAAAATGCGTGGAAGGTGAGTTCGTCAGCCGTCTCGCGCTTGCTTGCTCCGAGCGCGCGGGCGACGGCCGACGACACGCCAGCGCCCATGCCGCTGTTGGTGGTTTGCAGAATCAGCATGATCCAAGGAAACGCCATTGATGCACCTGCCAGTGCCTCGGTTCCAATCTTGCCGAGGAAGAAGCCGTCAAAGGTGATCACGCCAACAAACGCGAACAGGTTGAGAATGTTCGGCGCCGCCAGGCGGAGCAGAGTTCCAAGGATCGGTCCTTCAAGGAGTAATTTGGTGCGGGCCGCAACGGGGCGTGCCGGTGGAATTGCCGGTGACGACGCGGTCAGCGTAGTCGGAGGAATTGTGATGCTCTGATCGCTCATAGACGCTCCTCCCCATGCAGGGGTTGGAGCAGCGCTTGAGACGATCCGTCTTTAAGAACCGGGCGGCTGCTTTAAAAGAGCCCGATCGCTTCGCATGTAGCGAGAGGCACTATCTACTAATGGCAATGATCCGCAACGCATCTTTTCTCGGGCCTGCCTGAGAAAATCTCATGAACTACGACAAAATTGGCTGGACTAATCCAATGTACCCACTATGTTTGATTAGATTTTCTCATCAATAACTGGGATTAATGGCGCGTCGCCTTCCACCGCTCAACGGCCTAAAAGCTTTCGAGGCTGCGGCCCGGAGCGAAAGCTTTACGCGCGCCGCCGAAGAGTTGAACGTCACGCAGGGCGCCGTCAGCCATCAGGTGAAAGCGCTCGAAGATACGCTCGGGCTCAAGCTCTTCCATCGCGAACGGCAACGGCTCATCCTCACCGAAGCTGGCCGCGATTACCTCACCGTCATCCGCGATGCCTTGGACCGCATCGCGGTGGGCACCGAACAGCTGATGCAGCGTCAGGAGAGCGGCGTTCTCACTGTCAGCACTTCGCCCGACTTCGCCGCGAAATGGCTGGTAAATCGGCTCAGCCGCTTTGCCGAGAAATGTCCCGGCGTGGATTTGCGCGTTTCGGCCACGACGCAGTATGCCGATTTCGCGCGCGACGATGTCGATATCGCAATCCGACACGGCGACGGGGACTGGCCGGGGCTCGATGTGCAGCGGCTTTATTCGGAGCGTCTGTTTCCGATTTGCAGCCCAAAGCTCATCGGGGGGCGCAACCGCATCACGAAAGTAGCGGACCTTCTGAAGTTTCCGCTGCTTCGCCTTGAGGACGCAAAGAATTGGACCCGGCTATTTGAAGCCGCGGGCGTGAAGACCTCCGTCGGCCCCGGTCCAGTTTTGAATCGTGCCAGCATGCTGATCGACGCGGCGATCGACGGCCAGGGCATCGCCTTGGCACGCACGGCGCTCGCGGCCTGGGACTTGATCAATGGCCGCCTCGTGCGGCCGGTCGACGTTTCTTTGAAAGTGGCCAATACTTACTGGATTGTCTGCCCCAAAGCCGCATCGAATCTTCCGAAGATTGCAACATTCCGGAATTGGGTTCTCGCGGAAGCGGCCGAAGATACTCGCCGCCTCAAAGCGCTTTCGCCATAGCCATAACAGCGCTATTTCGCCGGCATAGCCTCGCGTGCTTTTTCCTCCGGTGGTTTGACGTTCCGGAATGAAAACAACAGGCCCATGTCGTAACCGATTTTGAGGACCCCGCAGATCACCAGCGGCAAACCCGAAAACGACGTTGCCAACATCGCGCCAGCAAGCGCGGGGCTCAACGAGGATGCGAGACTGCGAGGGACCGCGGTTACGCTTGCGGCGGCGGTGCGCTCTGGCGGCGTCACGACCGCCATGACGTAGGACGTGCGTGTGGGAACGTCCATTTGCGACAGTGCAGCGCGCAGAAGCAGCAGTCCGAGGGCGAGCGGCAGACTAGGCGAAAACGCCGCCAATATAAGAAAGAGGCTGGACGGGATGTGCGTAAAAACCATCGTGTTGACGAGGCCGAATCGGGTAGAGAGCCAGGCCGCGACGGGATAGGAAAAAGCGCTGAGCAGGCTTGTCCAGAAAAAGAAAACGCTTGCAGCTGTGAGCGACATGTCAAACCGCTCAAAGAGCCAAAGGGCGAGTAGCGATTGCACCACGAAGCCACCGGCAAACGCGTCGAGGCTGAATAGCGCGGCGAGTTTGTAAACGACCTTTCGCGAGGGTCCGAGCGGCGCGCTCGGGCGCCTTTCTTGCATTTGTGCATGCGGCAGGCACCAATAAAGCGCCGCGCAGACAAGCCCGAGCGCGGCATAGACATAAAACATAACCCTGAAAGCAGCGACTTCGCCGAGGCCGGCGGCTGATGTCATGAAATCAGGCAACGCCGCGACCAGTGAGCCGGCCGCCATCGAGAGCGCGCCGATCAAGCTGTAGCGCGCAAAGGTGCGTGTGCGTTCATCGTCGGGTACGCCCCGCGCCAGCATCGCGTGCTCCAAGGGGACGAGCACGCCCAAGTCACCCGTTGAAGGGTTTATCGTGCCGACGAACGCGACGATTGCGATGATGGCGAAGACGTCGACGCTTGGAAATGAAAGACCGGTGCACGCCATCAGTAGCGCGCCGGCAAGCATGAAATTGCGAAGATCGTGCCGCGGAGCGATGAAGCCCACCGCCAGGGTCAGCAACGCCGTGCCAAGTAAGGATGCGCTGAGGATGACGCCAATTTGGCCTGGACTGAATCCGATCGCAGACAGATATGCCGGCAAAAGAATAACAGCGAAGCCGTCGCCAAGCCCCCGCACGCCGCGCGCAATGTAAAGCAGCGCGACGTCGGTGCGCGTCGAGCGTGTCTTGTCGAGCGATATGTCATCCTTCAACGGAGTCGGGATCACGGCCGAGACAACCAACGCGAACTTATTTGAAGTCTCCGTTCGGCTTTCCATCCTGCACCATCTTTTTGCAGTAGGCATAGAGCGCGTCGTAAACTATCCACTCCGCTGCATTAACCTCGTGATCGTTTTTGTAGCCAAGATGGCGAAAACCTTCGGCGATTGCTTCTAGTCCGGGCCCTTCCGGTTGATTGTACAACGTGTTGTCGGTGTCGGCCGCGTTGACGATTTTCCCGAGCAGCATGAGCGCCGGATCATGCGTAAGATTGTATTTCTTGACGATCGCCTCGAAGGAGCACTCTTTGCCGTGATGGCCTAGTTCGACATTTTTGACGTCGTAGGGGATTGCATCGAGGCGCTTTGCTTCCTCCATAACCTTGTCGGTCGGCGTGAAAATGAATTCCGCGTCCTTGTCGACAAACTTCTTGATCAGCCAGGGGCAAGCGACGCGGTCGACCTTGACGTACTCGCGTGTAATCCATTTCATTGAATCCTCCTTTTGCTCTAGACGATCAGCGCTGCGCCAGACAGCAACAACAGCGCCAGCACGATCTTGCGAAACGCTGTTTCATTGACTTTTCCGTAGAGCTTCAGTCCCAACCAAGTGCCGGCAAGCAAGGCCGGAAGACCGAATAAAAACAGCCGGATCGTTTCCGCCGAGATTGCGACTTTTGCGCCAAGCCACGCCGCGCTCATGGCAAAAATTGCGACCGCGACCGGCTGGAACACGGCTCG
>AF_2010_repII_A01DRAFT_1000002_pt1 | contig 20885 bp, 17 predicted proteins | sample AmaForrepliIIA01_FD_9192 | JGI IMG/M metagenome (IMG submission 9192) | reverse complement strand
GATCAAATTGGTGACTATCATCATAACATCTATACTTTCATTGTTGTTTATTACTTACATTGCACTTAATCTATCCAATTCATCACGATCTTTTGTAATAGGTGATTATACAGCTTTTGTGGTTACTATTGCCTATCCAATTTTAGATTTAATGTTTTTTGTTCCCTCATTGATAATATTGATTAGCTTGCGAAAGGATGATTTACAATCTATTCCATGGATCATTTTATCCCTCTCTTTATTAATTAATGCTGTAGCAGATGAGGGATACGTAATTGATTACGTGAAAGGTCATTTACACAATCTATTGTTTTGGAATATATTTTATGTCATCGATTTCATAATTATGACGGGTGCTCTATTTTGGTATTATAAGTTTCATATCTCGCCTGAACGAAAAAAGATGAAAGTTACTGGCTAAGCAACACATGACCTTTGACTAGCGAATTAGGAGGAAAAATATTTTTGTGGATATTCCCATTCCCGTAGACTTAAGGACCGAAATAACCAGAGAAGATGCGATCTAACTCCATTAGATCTGAACCGATCGAAATAAAGCCATTGTGAGTGTTGACTGCAGTTACAGCTATGATTTTCGTGTGTTGTTACCTCAATTTGTATAAATTTTTCTGAATGGTCCTTATTTTTGGAGTCAATAAATTTGGGCCCCACAGGCTTTATTGCATTTTATTTTACGAGGATAAATGTGGTCTCAATAGGTATTGAATTCCATGTTGAAAGTCTATAGGCCATGTGTGATCCCGTAGTCAATACACATGGCCCGGTCTGGATTATGCCTCGCGAGTATAATACAATCAAGCAGACTATGATGTGTGAATATGAACTAAGTCATAGTTCTCACTATTTCAATATGCCAATTTGCTTGTAGAAGCAAGGCTTTATTGATTTGTCATGTATCTTGCAGGCTGTAAAGTGCCAAGTTGATTCCAACGCAAAGAACACTGCCGCAAATCCAAGACCCACGTATATTATGTTTTCAAACATGTTTGCTTCTATTGTACTTAGAGAATATAAGGGTGTTGAAGACAATAATGAATAGGTGAAACTTTGTGCTATATTGTCCCACGTCTCATACAGAAATGATAAGGACATGATATCATGATATATTATCTATACCCTATCTTGTGCTTATGTTTTCTGTATCTGTAATCACAAGCAGCTGTTGAGTCTGATATTGCAAATTGTGCAGGTTGAGAAAAAGAACGACTTTAATTCTAATCTAATCTCCAATTCACTAACTATATTCGTGTCATCAGCAAGAGTTGTAGACTAAAAGAATCAATTGGTTGACCTTGCCGCATTCCAAATTCATTTCTTGATTCAAATTGGTTTTTGGCAACACTTTTTACTGACTTGGATCGAACTGAGCAGGTCTTACGAGAATGCAATCAAAGCTTATGAATATTGGTTAAAAGTGCTAAGGGATTCCTGGCTCATAAAAGACAAACTCAGACAACAAGAAAGAGGAAAGGCAGAACAATTAAGTTTGTCGATAAATATTATCTTGGCTAAAAGGTACATACCTTCTATCTTTTTGCTACATGTTTTAGTTTCTTATGTCGTTCCAGCTCTTATCCGTTTTGAATTTTTCCTCACAAAGATCAAATTTGACCTTGTTTCTGGTAAGAAAGTTGAATTTCATTGATTATTCACTATTTTGATATACCCCATGTTGCATATATAAAGAGATTACAAAGAGGAATTTCTGCTTAGTACTATACGTCAACCACTAAGTATCACTATGCAAGCAACAGCTTCTTAATCTATGTCGTGATATATTTATTGAAATGGAAGAACAACAATCATCTGAGAAAAGAAATGAAAAGAATAACGACGGAGATTCGTCAAATACAGAATTCAGCTTCAAATATACAGAAGTAGGTGGTATATCGACAAACCATTATCTGATTATTTCATATAATTCAAAGAAGAATACTATCACATCCTCTAAAGATGTGAGTGGTAGTAATGCAATGCAAAAACAACCCTCTGAATCAGATGAACAAGAACTAAAAGAGATAGGTAAAGCACACGAATTCTTTAGAACTAAAAGTGATTACCCTCCTGAGAAAGAAGATGAGAACCTAATGGCACATACTCTAACCATTACAGTGGGTGGAAATATTCATACAACAACTTGGACAGATGCTTCCAAAGACATACCAGAGAGCATAATTAATATTGTAAACAGAATTAAGAGAATTGTATCAAAGGAGAAGATCGTTTAATTTTTTGTTGATTGACTGAATGTTGATCCACCAGAAACAAATCCCGTCGAGCTAAACAATCAATCTACAATGAAGTGGTGACACCATGGGGAATGGCTGCTCTGTTAATCCCACATTCGTCATTCTTGATGTGCCACTTATTTTTCCTTATTTTTCCAATTAATTCGTTAATCATTTTTTGCTGTTCTAGGATCAGGATCAAAAGCAAACACTCAGTAGAGAAATTCTCATCCTTCGCGTTTATGCTATCGATATATCCCCCTCTTTCGACATTTATCTAGCATATGATGAAACAGGATTCTGTTCTCCCCGTAATGCAAAATCATAGTGATCCCGTGATTCAATTTCTTTAGTAATTATGTCTTCATTGGACAAAGAAAGATTCAATCACCCGTTTAGTATTGTTGCTATTAAGAACTGTAGGAGCAAGAGGAGAGGGACCGCAGTCAATAGATCTAGGATGGACGGCTATAGAACTGAGATATTAGGTCAAAGCAATCTCATAGATCCATCCCAAACACTTCGTGGAGATACCGACCGGTTATATCCGAGCCCTACAAATATTACAAAGGCTTTTCCCTTTTATATCTGTGTCAAGTATCGAATTACTAAAATGCATGACACATATAGGGTTATTACAATGATTCAACCCAAAAGCATGTCCTAATTCATGTACTGCTTCCTTGATTATTCTTTGATAGAATAGAGACTTATCGGATTTCAACCCATAGAATTCTTGTCTTAACCTTGACAGATAAATTGCTGATACTTTTCCATTAATATGGGCTTTTCCAAATAATATACAAAGTTTAGGCCATTCGAATATGCTTAAGTCACAGATTGCCAACAATTTGCTTTTATCTTCGTCGTTCTTATTTCTGTCTAGCAGCCATTCTAATATTGCTATCTGAATTCCATTGCCTTCTCCTCTTATCAAAATTGCTGAATGGCGGATTGTCATTTTTTGATGATGCTATTTTAATTGCGGAATCGAATTCCCCTGATAAATGCTTCTGTAATGGAGAGGCAAGATCACTAGTTATCTGAAATAAGATTGGTTGGATAATGATAATTGCTGATTTCATGGATACTTTACTTTGGAATGGTTAAAATGTTCTTTTTGACTAGTCTTGTATGTGCGTTATCTTGTTAAATGCAAATTAAATCCAGATGGAAAAGACAGGTTAGCTAAGGACATAAAATCTGACTCTTTGGCCAGAGGAAAGATCTTCTACGAAGGGATGCAGTCTGCCTTAAGAAAAGCCACAATAGATGAAAATAATGAGGTGCATTTCATTGAAATTTGCTATTGCCTAGAAGGAGGACTATATCCTATGGCAATGGAAATTCCAGTTTTAAACCAATACTTTGCAAGTGTATCAGAGGTAAAAGATGCACGCTTTAGAGATCAGTGTACTATGGAATGTGAATTCTGTGATTGTACAAGAAATACAAAACTACCTGGAAAACCATTGATGGAAGAACTAAATATCATTTCAAAGGAAGGATACTTCATAGATATGGGCAGATTAAAGCTTAATCGAAAGAAGCAGCAAGAGGGTATTGTTGCTTTGAAAAGCCTATATGATAATAACAGGGGTAATCTTAAAGCTATATTTGCTGGTGCTGCCATTTCTGGTCTTTTTACAATCTTCCATGATGGTACTGATTACTTTAGAATAAAAAATATACCAGATACTAATGAGTCTCGGTTGTTACTGCAAGACTTAGGATTAGAAGTCTATAGTAGTGTTGATTCTATTAAATCAACCGCTAAGAACTCTTCACTTGCTGCCAACGATAATCGGTCTAATGTAGTTTAGAATAGCTAGTGCCGAGGACTTGACTGTTCATAACTAGCCTTTTTCAGTTGTGTTAGTTCAGTATAACCATTCGACTCATACTTTAACAGTTAAAAGAAATGGCTTTATAGCATCTATGGAAAATTATTTATTACATATGGTCATATATATCTCCAATAACAATCAAAGTATGATCCCTTGGACATTTATTCCTGCTTTTATTACAGTGTTGATATTTTCTGCAGCATCACTAGCATATTCTTCATTTATCGTATCTTCTATTTCGCTTTATAAGCCATCAATAGCTCTTGCACAAACAATGCAGGGAAATGCAACACTAAAGTTGACTAATCTAATTAAAAAAGGTCAACCTTATCAGGGAAGCACCTCAGCCCCTATCACATTAATTGATTTTAGTGATCTGCAGTGTACTCTATGTGACAGATTCGTGAAATCCACAGAACCACAGCTAAATTCAACTTATGTACAAGCAGGTAAAGTTGCACTTGTATTCGAACACTTACCTAATCGTGGCTTCGATTCCCTACCAGCAGCACTAGCTGCCCAATGCACTAACGATCAGGGAAAGTTTTGGCAATATCATAATTTATTGTATAAAAATCAAGGGCCTATTGATTCAGGATGGGCTAGTAAAGACAATTTAAAGAAGTTTGCATCACAAGTACCAGGACTTGATATCCAGAAGTTTAACTCATGCTTTGATAGTCTAAAATATAAGCCTCTTGTTGAAGCTGACCTTGCTTTAGCCCATTCACTTGGATTTACACAGACACCTTCCTTTGTAATAGTGAAAAGTGATGGCTCAAATCCTCAGCAGCTACTAGGACCACAACCTTTTCCAGAGTTCGGGGCAATTATAGATAAAGAGATTGGAGGATAAAAAATGGGTAGAGCTAGAGGGAGACATACTAAAGATGAATCTAATATCAGCAAAAAGCGACAATTGGTAACAACAAACTTGAAGGTTAAAGTACCTTTAGCACTTAAGATGGTATTCAGTAATCCTTTTTATATCGCAATATCTGTTGCAATATTTGTTTTTTTTGGAAAAGGTTGTGGTCCTAGTAGCTGCTGAGGATTCTGCTTAATGTTTTTGACCAGCTTCTGTTTTTTTCACCAGTACTAGTATTTTATCTACCTGACGACGCAGTAGCAGGATTCATTATAACAAATATAACTTCAATATTAATGGGATTACTGATTGCAATGAATGTCTATGTGGTTAGAAATTCGAAGATAAGATTAGATAAATCGTTATTTTCAGGTTCAATTTTAGGTATTGCCTCTACCGCTTGCGCCAGCTGTTCGTCAATTGGGTTTCTAGTCATATCTACATTTGGAGGATTTGGCATAATTGCCACAGACTTCCTTACAAATTATCAGACTCCCCTAAGAATAATATCGATAGGTATACTCATGTGGGCATTATATTCTGTTCATAATAAGATTACTAGGCCCTGTATATTCAATAACACATCCAAAAAGGAATGGCCAACAAAAACTTCTGGATGATTCAAAAATGCATGTAGGTTTAAGCAGATGGACGAATGAATCATATCAATATAATAAACTACTGGACTTGGCAACAAGACAATGTTGCATATACGTTCCTGTATTCATGATATCAATCTAAAGCTAAGCCACTTAATTATACATCGAAATGTAAATCATGCAAATAAGCTTTGTTGATTGCGAGTTTCTACCAGAGGAATGTAAATCTAGCAAATCCCTTAGAAAATGTCCTGATTGCAATCTTAAATTTGAAGAAGAAGGTTGTTGTTGCTGGGCTAGTATAAAAGTAGCTTCAAATTGCTAATTCATTAGAAGTGAGTCATAACATCGCATAACAAATGCATCACACTTTCTGTCGAATCCCTTGACTTCTTGTTGCTCCTCTTGCCTGCTAAACTTAAACGACATAACATCAGTGCATTTGAACTTTTGCTTCGCTAGCAATTTAAGTTGGTATACAGCGGAAGCTTTTCCCTTTTGAGCCTCTCTAATTAATTGTGCTTGTACTGGTTGTCCTTGTCTTTGTCCTTGTGCTTTTGATTCTGGATTTCTCCTAATCAGTATGTTATCATTCTCAACTCTTCATAAACTGATAGTGTAGTATCTGCTGGCGGATTTCTAACCTATCCTGTTCTCACGTCAAATTTAGAGCCATGCCACGGACATTCTAATTCATAGCCTTCAAGTTTGCCTTCTTCAAGAGGACCACCTTCATGTGAGCAAACTGCATCGATTGCATATACCTCACCATTAACCATCGATAAAACTATGGGATTTCCATCAGATTCTACCTTCAGGACACCACTTTGTTGTAAATCTTGCTTGTCTGCTACCTTTTCATCTCCTTCTGTTCGTTTTGTCCTTTTATTCACTTTTCACTTTCTATTATTTCGGTAAACATGTTATTTCATATTGTTAATTTATCTCTCTACATGTCTATTTTCCTGTCTTTTCCGTTCGTTTCTTAGTGACTATTCTAACTGCAGCCATTGCTATGGCAGAAGCTACCACTAAATACATATGATTTTTTGAAGTAACAGCTCTTAACCTAGTATTTATAATCATTGTTCCAAAACAGATCTAAATTAAAAGAAAACCGAAGTTGAGAAGGGTTTTACAGCTCCATCCAGTCGACCAGATATTGCTAGGATAGTTATGTATCAAGGAAACATAGTATTTTCTACGTTCCGACACTGATGTAAGTGATGCAGCAGAGACGTTTTAAATCCAGAAAATATGTGCTTAAATATTTGTGTTTACGATTATTTTTCATCATTGACAATACACTCGGCGCCAAACAGTGCTGAAAGAATACAGGTACAATATGGGACTGAAAATGTAATTGACAAAGAATTACAATTTTTCTCTCAAACAAAGAGCCGAATTGATACCTACATGGACCATACACGACCGGCGTTGGCCATTCAGATCGAATCAATAAAAATGGCCTTTCTTGATGCAAAAAGCAGAGGGTTGAAGTTAAGGTACCTTACAGAGATCACAACTGCTAACATTTCTTACTGTAAGGAATTGATGTCAATTGTAGGTGAGCTTCGCCATCTTGATGGAATCAAAGGCAATTTCATGATAAGTGAAACAGAATATCTTGCTCCAGCAACTTCACATGAAGAAATAAAACCTGCTTCGCTAATTGTCTGTAGTAGTATCAAAGAGATAGTAGAACATCAGCAATATGTTTTTGAAACTCTTTGGAACAAGTCGATAGCTGCTGATAGCAGGATAAGGGAGATTGAACATGGGATCACTACCCATTATGGAACTAAAATAATACAAGATCCAGCCGAAGTTGTCAAAGAAATTAGCCGTCTAACGGTCAATTCAAACGAGCTGTATACATGCCTAACATCTGGAGGAATGCAGTACAGTTATAATCACTTCTTTGAGATAAAGAAAAAATTATTGGAAATGCATAGGAGAGGAGAGCACAAGGGTATTAAATATGTCAGCGACATCCAGAAGGAAAATGCGGAACTAGCTAAAATATTTCTAGATTCAGGCATTGAGATACGACATATCAAGAATTTGCCGCCAATGAGCTTTGAAGTTTCAGATAAAGAGATCGCAGCGACGATCGAAAAGATGGAGGGTGGTAATATGGTACAAACTGTACTACTTAGTAATGAACCAGCATACATCAACCATTTCCGTTCTATTTTTGAGGAATTATGGACCAAAGGAATAGACGCGCAGGATAGAATAAGAGATATCGAAGAAGGAACGGACTTGGCTGATATCGAAATTATCCAAAATCCGAAAGAAGGCATTGAACGAGCTTGGAATCATGTAAAGAACTCAAAATATGAAGTACTAGCTATCTTTTCAACAGCTAATGCATTCCGTCGTCAAATGAATATGGGATTATTGGAGCTCTTAAAGGAAGCAACCGAACGGCGTGGAGTACAAGTCAAGAATCTTATTCCTGCCGATGAACATATCAAAGCTACAATTGACCAAGCGGCTAGAATATGCCCCGAAGTAGATTTTAGAGTGGCGGAAGAAAGTTTGCAAACTAGAATTACAATTGTACTAATAGACAAAAAGGATTGCATCATTGTAGAGCTAAAGGATGACACAAGAGACAATTCATATTATGCAGCCGGCTTATCGACATACTCCAATAGTAAGTCAATTATATCTTCATATCTTTGTATATTTGAGAATCTATGGAAACAAAACGAGCTATATGAACAATTAAAATTTCATACCAAAATGCAACGAGAGTTCATCAACGTAGCAGCTCATGAATTACGAACACCCATACAACCTATATTAGGGCTAACCCAAATTCTACGTTCCCAGATAACAGATACTAAGCAACAAGAATTGCTAGACGTTACCATCAGAAATGCAAAACGGCTCAATAAGCTATCATCTGAGATCCTGGATGTTACGAAGCTTGAAAATAATACATTTGAATTGACGAAAGAAGTATGCAACCTCAAGGATATAATACTCAACGCGATGGATGACTTGATATTAAGTAATGAATTTAGCAATAAAAAACTTAAGCTATCATATAACCCTTGTGATATTTTATTGATTGTAGACAAATCGAGAATAGCTGAGGTACTTTCAAATTTATTGAATAATGCTGTCAAATTCACCTCCAAAGGTACAATAGCGATCAGTGTAGAATTAGAGAATGATAAGAATGTTAAGAATAGTGATAGCAATAAAAATAACAAGCTCGTTATAGTTAATGTACAAGATACTGGCCAAGGGATCGACCCCGACATGCTACCAAGGTTGTTCACGAAATTCGCATCAAAATCTTATCAAGGAACAGGACTGGGCCTATTTATTTCGAAGGGTATAATAGAAGCTCACCATGGCAGGATATGGGGCAATAATAATGGCAATGGAATAGGAGCGACATTCTCATTTAGTTTACCTGCAATGTGATATAGCCTAACTTGATCGGTATTGGAAACAGAGGGTACTTGTTGACTTGTTATCTCCGAAAATAAGATTCTTTTGTTCTTGAAGTTCTACTGGAGGTCTGGAAGGTTTGAATAGATCTAGGAAAATAAAAATGACGGATTTTATGGATCAAGTTTATTTTTCAAAACCCGTCCTGCGAACCGAATGCTAAATTATTGTGTATACTATCTCATGGCAGAGGATATCTGATACTAGGTTGTTGTCTTTGTCTAACCTTTCTACCCCGCTCAGACTTTGTTCTCTTATCAAGTATTGATACTAATTTCTTGCTTGCACTTAATGGATCAAAGCCTACAGCCTTTGCGCCAATAACATGTTTAGCAGCAATTAATCTGGCTCTTATAGAATATTTTCGGGTTTTATATTTATCAACATATACAAGTACTGACTGGACATCTTCGCTTTTTCCATGTATTTTCTTCAAGAATCTCGCAATTTGTTCTTCAATTATCATACGTGAATCCATATCTGACACATTCGCTATATGGATAAGAGAGTGGCTTTGTCTAGGAAGAATTGTTTCCAAAGCATCTCTTGGGGTAACTATTCCAATCGGCTTTCTTGCTTTGTCTCGAGTAACTACTACAAGCTCTTCGCAATCTTTGAACCTTTCTACTACATTTCTGAGTCTGGTTCCAGTCTGGACAGGGATAATTCTTCTCATAGTATCCTTTACTTTAACCTGTTTGGCAGCTGGCTGTAGGGAACTGGTTCTGGAATCTTTGGAAATTCTTTCTAGAGGTGTTGCCATGATTTTAGCTCTGTCCAATGGATTAACAATTCCAGTCAGAACTCCACTAGAATCAACTACTGGTAGTCTTGATATGTTGTATCTACGCATCTTCGCCAAGGCACTGTCTAGTGCAGTCTCTTCTTCAATCACTATCGCATCTGCCATAACATTATCAACGATAGTGCTGCCAAAATGTGTCTTAAGTATTACATCTGTTTCGCTAATTATACCAATCAATTTTGAATCTTCAACTACCGGCAAAGCTCTATTACCTGTTGTTACAATCAGCCTAGTAGATTTTTTAAGATCATCAGATGGACCTAACACTGGCGTTGTTGAAACAAAATTTTTCAATTTTGCTGTAGACATCATATTGACGTTAAGGAAATTTTTGGCGAATACCATCCCCTGATAATTTCCATATTTGTCGAGTATTGGTATTTGATTAATCCTGTATTTATACATAAGATTTAGTGCTTTTGCTATCGTGTCGTCAGGAGACAGCGTGAGCACATCGCCTGTCATGATGTCTGAAATTTTCATACAAAAGGTGTATTATAATAGCCTGATAATCATATTAAACCTTTTCTTCAGACCTACCTGGCCTTGAATGTAAACCACATATGAGTTTGTATTCAGATTCGACTTGGCTCTGTTCAGACAACTCAACCAAAATCATTTTTTGTATGCCATTCGTCTTTTCACAAAAGATATTGTAGTCGTTTGCACATAATTCAGTTAGTGTATAAGTCAAGTATTAAGATCAAACCTATGCTTGATAATAGGAACCATTCAGCTCAGTAAGGTTATTAGAATATTCTATGATTAAACGAGTATTCCTACATTTAGGACAACAGTCAAGAGCGTAATGCTATGGCGAAAGATTCATCACGGTGTCACAATTGTTAGGATTTCTTTTCCTGTCGCTTCTTTTTTTCCTTCTTTCTATATTCTCTGTATGCGTGACCTCCATAAGTCGAAGGTGATTCTACATTATCTTCTGAAGCTTCAACATTGCTCATGGACAGAATATAGTTGATATTTATTAGTATTAATATTTATAGTTTGATTTGATTGCTTTTGTGTGTTGAATATATTATTCTTAGTTAGTCACAACCATAACACGACAGATTTTTATCCTCACATAATCCGGAAAACCTCTAATGAGTTTAATAGTAAAGAAGAAAATTTGGAATCCTTTCGTTACATAACTGAAACTAAAATCCTACCTACGGAGGACACTAATGAGGCATGATAAGAAGATAAGAATGAAGATAATAATAATAATGATAATGACAGGACAGGTCTTACATATGTTCTCCAATCCGGCTTGTTATTGTCCTATATTGTTTACGAGAATTTTAGGTCAAATTACTAGTCTTGCTGACTGTGATGCGGCAATATTAATTAGTTCCCATACTAACGGGACTGGTGGGACATAGCATGCATCATAGCTTGCAAGATCTCTTATATATTCTCTAAGTAAGAGAGCTAGGGCAATTAAATCAATTCTCTCTTTTACTCCCTCCCCACCAACAATTTGTGATCCCAATACCCTTCTACTCTTTCTATCGGCTATAATCTTGATCCAAATTGGTCTATTGCCAGGATAGTAGCCAGCTCTTGTTATACTTTCTACCACTTTTTCAATAGGATCAAACCATTTCTTGTAGCTTCTTCACTAGTTAATACAGTCTTACCGATAAACAGATCAAATATCTTGTTTAGCACTTCCAGCTATTCCTGGGAATTTTGCGTTTCCGCCAGCGGCGTTTTCTCCTGCAACTCGCCCTTGCTTTATTTGCTGTTGTACCTAAGGGTAGATAAGTATCATTGTTTGTAATATAGTTTCTAGCAGTCGAACGATCGCCTGCTGCAAATATATCAAGTATGTTAGTTCTCATGTGCTCATCTACCTTTATAGCATTAGCATACCCTAGTTCTAAACCAGCATCTCTAGCCATTTCAGAATTATGTCTGACCCAGTCCCAAGAACTACAAAATCACTATCAATATCACGATTAGCGATGGTCCTTATACCCTTAATTCACCCTTCCCTTCGAAGGATTTCGTCAATACGTTCACCTAAGATAATATTTATACCGTTGTCATCCAACTCTTTTTGAAACAATCTTAGCCATGTTTTTATTAAGCAAATTAGGAAGAACATGATCAGCCACTACTACTAATTGATCTGACAGTGCTCTCCTCGCATTCTAGATGGGCACTCATTTTACGGCTATCGAATAACTGTACAACTAATATCTGTCATCACTTTAAAGAAGTACTTATTTGTGTTTCCACAACTCTTATGTGTAATTCATTTTATTAATCCAGTATATTTGTTGTAATTTCCATGTTCGATGAGAATTACAGTATGTCGTGATGCTGTCACTTTTAAATGCATAGTGATTGCGCGCATGGATTCAAAGCGTTTATTACAGTTTTTACATATCGCTTTAACACCATTATCCTTGTTTCTCTTAATTGTAAGACCAACCATATTCCCGATTGATGAATATGTAGCATTTTCCATTGTTGATGTCATAGCTGTACAAGATTGCTTTACTGGCATTGTAGAACAAATCTCTATTCATCATAGAACAGCGTCCGATCCATTGCCTATGTCTTGACACATAGATCTATATGATCTCTTTACTTTATTGTTGAACTATAATGCTACCTTAAGTACCTTTTTCAGGTCATTAATATTCCTTTCTAACAGACTGGCACCTACTAATTTAAGTATCTTTTTCATGATAAACAATGTTAGGAGACCAAATCACAGATTTGAAAGAAAAAATAATTGGCCAAAGGGTGTTACGCAGAGGGAGTAGTATATCCTCAAAGTGAAGAGCCAACGGAATTCAGATAAATGAAACTCTGACCTAATCATCTGATATTTGATTTGCCACTCTCTTTTTGGGGTCGTTTTCTTCTAGGGCCTTTTGCACATGATACTTATCTTTGTATTCAATGTAACCATCCAAGGTTTCAAATAAAGAGATTATATCAGAATCCATACTAGCCCTTTTTACATAAATAATACTGTTTTTAAGGGCTGGGAATTTTAGGCCTTCAAGCAGGTCCAAACAACTAGTCAGAAAACCCATCTGAAATCGCTCTATCCATTGCCCGATTTAGAGTATCAGAGTCGTATGTCGGTGTATGTCTATCGGCTCTGATACTACTCTTTGAAATATCTTTATCCATCTTCTACCTATCCCTGCACAATAACTTTGATAATGGTTTCATGTCGACTTAGGAGTACCAATAAAACGTGTTAAGAGTAAAGTATTTTACTACGATTGCGGCATTAATAGAAATAAAGTCGAGTTTTTCCTTCCTTAATATGGTTTATTGCTCATTCCAAAACTCTAATGTGACTCCTTGCCGTGGATGGTAATCGAATACGTATATCTCATTAGTAGATATTGGCATCGATTCTAATTCAGAATTCATGCAAGAGGAACATGCATTAAGGGTTCTATAGGTATTAAGAAATGATGCGAACCAGAAACATGATTTGCACGTTAAGAAATTCGTTTCTTTACAAGAATCGAGTTGCTGTTCAGAGCCTAGTTTCTTTTTAACATCTCGTAATACAAATTTTTCATCATCGGGGGGGCCACCTTCCTACAAGTCTTACAATGTACTATGCTTAGGGATTGGTTTATCTCTTCTATTTCGTCTACCTTGCTTTGTATATCTGCACCTTGTCTTTCTAATTGAGGTATATTTAGAAATGTCAGGTATGGTTCAACCTTGGGAAATATCTTTACATCCTCTGAATCTTTCTTTGTCCAGCATGTAGGACTAGGATGTCCTATGAACCTCATGTCTGATATGGTAGTTTTCTTAAATCGTCTAAATGGGGGTTACCTACAGGCTATTTTGATGTCACGATATATTTTATTCACAAGGATCACTGAAAGTTTGAAATGTGAAGAACCAGACTGAGTCGGATAGCAGAAAACCTTAGATAAGGAACAAGCTCGTTTAGCAGGTAGGGAGCATAAGTTGGAAGAACTTAGGTTGGCATTGAACAAACATCAATGTGTGACTCTTGTTCCAGGTGGGGCTGGGATAGGCTAGGACTCTATTATGACTACTTAGAGCCTAATGAGAGCAACACTGTTTTAGAGCAAAGGAATAAAAGACTCATAGATATCTAGTCTTTTCTAGCGCCAGTCCACGAATTATGAATTGATTGATTGTACTCTGGCAATACTTGTCATATCAAAACTTAAGCCGTCCCATACACCAACATCATTCTTTGCATTCAGTATGGGAGAGGGAGTGGCGAGCTATTCGATTAGAAAATATGCTAATGCATGCACTTTATATAATAGAACTCTGAATTGAATTGTATTCCATTGACTTATTATTCTGAATGGATCTGGATATAAGTTGGAAGCATCTGAACAAGAAAAAGAGAAAACTGAGATTTTGTATGGTGTAAAAGCTGCTGTAAACAGAGGAATACAGTTTATGCAGAATGCAAATAAGCGAATGGATCTTTTTGGTGATAGAAATGGTCCATCTATAATCATTGAATTCCCCGATGTATATAGGAATAACTACATTGAGGCGAAAAGAAGAGGTATCAAGATAAGGTTCATAACAGAGATTACAAAGGAGAATATTTGCTATTGCAAAGAAATAATGAATATAGTCACAGAGCTTCGTCATCTAGACGGATTAATTGGTGGAATAGCAGTAAGTGAATCAGAATATATGACTACTACAACACTTAGAAACAAAGAGCTATTAACACAGGTGTTTTACAGTAATGCTTATGAGGTTGTGAAGCAAGGCCAGTACGTATTCGACACCTTCTGGAATAAGGCAATACCTGCCAGACAAAGAATGAAGGAAATTGAACAAGGAACTAAACGAGAATTTATCGATACTATTAGAGATCCTGCTGAAATATGGAAACTTGTTCTAGGTTTAATTCAATCAGCTACGGAAGAGTTGGTGATACTATTTTCTACAGCAGCCAATGTAATTCGTAATAGTCAAGACTATAAGGAATTAATAGACTTATTAAGAAAGGCATCTGAACGAAACGTAATAGTCAGAATTTTAGCAGACGAAGACGATCCGATAAATAATATGATAGAAAGCTTAAGAGAAGAGAAGATGCTCGAAAAGATCTAATTAGCAATAACCTTCAAATTCGCAGTAAGCCTAGAGCAACTAATGTAACAATTATCGTCGCAGATAATTCATACTCCTTAACTGTAGAAGTAAAGGACGCCACAGCAACTATTATTGATGACGCTATTGGCCTAGCTACATATTCCAATAGCGAACCGACAGTCTCATCTTATATTTCGATATTTGAAACCCTTTGGGTACAAATTGAATTATATAAACAAAAAAAAGAAAATTAATTAAGAGCCTATCCCAAAATTATCCTTCTATAAATAATAATACAACACGCCAGATGTACTAATCCAGGGTAATTCTCTGCTTTCTTTTCATATCTGATTAAGAGTTTCCTGAATCTGTTATGCCATGAATTAGTTCTTTCTACTACCCATCTTCTTGATCCATGGCGCTTGCATTTCCTCTTCTTTTCTCCTTTATGACGGATATGTGGTGTATCAAGGTGATCCTCAACTAGTAATTCATACACCTTATCTTCAAAATCAATACGAATGGACTAACTCTTTATGCTCCTTGGCCTGTAGTTTTGTGTTAAACGTGTCTAAGCATATGCTACACCTTATTGGTCCTTGTAGTCTTCTGGTTCCTCTATAAGCGTCATAGTTAGAATTGATCGTAATTATCTGGTTGTCATACCTATGTATGTATGTTGGCATTTTCCTAACTCAGGTAAGTCATATCCGCACCCAAGATAGCCCCCCTAGATAGCCCTGGAAGTGATAATCGGTACAATCATTAAAGTTCGTGTTGTCCTGGAACCTCGAACAAGCGTCAATGGCATCATATCCAGTATTTTATTTGTTGCTTGTGAATAACCGAAGTAAAACGCAACAAACATACTGATATCTCTTGATTTCAAATCGGAACTACAATAAAATAGTAGATTTGTGTCTATTTATATTGTAGTTGCTAAATTGTAGTTGCTAAATAGATGTGACTAAGTTGATGAACTATTAGTCAACAAATACTACAGCTGGCTATATATGTATGATCAATAGAAATATGAGCAAAAAAAATATACCGTGCACAAACAATGCTTTACTATCTTTATCAGAGGAGATACAGCATGTAGCTGATAGTGTATCACAATCAATAGTCAGTGTAAGTTCAAGGAATAAAGGAAATGGTTCAGGTGTTATTTGGAATGCTGACGGTCATATAGTGACTTGCAGTCATATAATAGGAGAGCTAGACGAAGTAGAGGTTGGTCTTAGCAACGGCAAATCATATCCTGCAAAGGTAGTAGGAAACGATCCGTATTCTGATATCGCACTCCTGAAAATCAAAGATGCTATTGGTACTGATGATAACAATAGTACCATCTCTTTAAATCCCATAGAAGTCGCTGATTCAGAAAACCTCAAAGTGGGACAATTTGTTCTTGCACTTGCTAATCCATACGGAGATTATCCTAGCATTACGGAAGGAATAATCACAAGTGGGAGAACATCGATTAGAGGAGGAGGAGGAGGAGGAGGATGGCAATGGGCTGCCGCAGCATCAAATGTAATGGATAATATAGTTATTACCGATACGCGTCTCAACCCAGGATATTCAGGAGGACCTTTAGTTGACGTACAAGGGAAGATGATTGGATTAAACATAGCCTATATTTCATCTCGTGGAATAGCAATTAGAACAAATAAAGTCAAAACTATCTCTGACCAGCTCGCAAAAGATGGGGAGATTAAGATAGCACGTCTTGGTATCGTTACAGTTGGAATTTCTCTTCCTCACGAAGTAGCAGCACAGCTAGAGCCTATTCAAGAAGAAGGTCTCATAGTCTTGTCCGTAAAAAAAGAAACAGCTGCAAAGAAAGCAGGACTCTTAATAGGCGATATCATTGTAAGATTCGATGACCAACCAATAACTAACCTCCATGATCTAAGAAGACAGCTGTTAAAACGAGATGCAATTGGGAAATCAGTAAAGCTTGCCGTAATAAGGGCAGAGAAGAAAACAGAGCTTGTAATTGTACCTGAAGAGATATAGAATAAATAATACCTAACTTGGGCAGGTAAGTAAGGAAAGATACATATTATTACTATGATAACAGTTAATGGAGATCTAATTGTTATGCTATAGAAATTGTAAGTAAAGCAGTTGTAAACATTGAAAGTGTAAGAACTGTTCAAATCATATTATGGCTGCCGTCGCGATGCCCATCGGTAATTTATATTTGTTCATTCTAAGCTTCTCTTCTATATCCGTCAAAAGATACTGAGATATGTTATACCATAGGGCGACTTGGGAACAATACATATTGAAACTAGAGCTGCATAAGGGAGGTAGGAGACAATTGCGAGCAGCTATCATGTTTCAGCTACCCGTGCAGGTCTTAGGACTTCGCAAGTTCAGCAGTACTGGTCTAATTTGGACAAGCACTGTATACACGGAGATCAATCAGTAAGCCTTAGAACTTTTTTGAATGATAGTGGCCCAACTGTACCCAGATCTTATTAGCCTCAGATTTAACACCAAAGAATTTGAAAGATATAGTTAGCGATTGATTAAGAAACAGAAATAACTATGAATTATTTGAATGATAATTTCAAGTTTAGTATGTAATCCTAATTGATTCTATTTTTGACTCTAATATCTTGGTTTCATTGGTAAGTAGGGCTATTTCATTTGAAAGAACTTGAGAACTGTTAGATATTTGGAGAGATACTGTCGTTAAGACCCAACTTGTCATCAATATCATAAAACTTGTTCACAGGTGTGTCAATACTAACTTTACGCCTTTCTCGACCAATGGATAAGGAAGTCGAAACAGACGATTGAGGGTAAAGTTCTGAACAAACAGATAATCTAATCTAATCCGGAGTTTGTTTGCTGCTTCTATTGTCACTTCACCAATGCTAACTCATAGGACTAAGAAGTTAACAGCCTAACCCATTGCTAGTTAAGGACAGTGTGCATTATCCCAATAGCTGTTATCTTTTCAATCTCTTGTAATCTTGTTGATAATGCTACAAGTTGATCTGATAGCTGAGGTATAACATCATCTTTTAGCTTATCACATTTTCTTTGTGATTGATTCAGCGGCTCTAATTCTTCTACCTAACTTTGTATATATGCACCCTGTCTTTCCATCCTCAATATTGCCTGTAAAGGAGCTACTTCTAAAGGGTCCGCATGCAGCAAGTTAGGGGCCATGATGTTCTTGTAGATATTGTTGTTTGTATTGGATACACCTCATCCAACTTTTACTCACTGGTTCAACTGATTTTTGATTGGTAGGCATATGGTTGAACCTGATAACTCTCTCTTGATAGCCAGCCACTAACAACTGGATTAATTTTGATAGCGATCGAAACTTGTCAGACTTCAATATAGTCATAACATAGAAGGTGTACGTACAGATTAGTCAACTTTAGTAATACTTTCTGTAAGTCAATATTTTTATACTAGAATACTAGCCTTCGCCTATGGCCCAAAAACATTCAATGATCCAAAAGAAGCTAGTCTAACTTCAAGCCTGATTGGTAAGGTTTGTTACTCTTAGATATTAGAATGCCAAAATTAAATGGATTTGAATTGTACAAGAGATTAAGTAGCAAAGATAAGAATGTTAAAGTGTGTTTCATGACAGCTTATGAACTATATAATGCACTTAAGAATGACTATCCTGCACAAGATGTAGACATTCGTTCATATTTTGCTTGAGACTTACCACTTACATGGGTAGGGACAATATTGTTAGCGAAGATGGCTTCGTAAATCTATTCAATGGACTAGATCATCAAGGCTGGCGCATGGCTGGACCAGGAAGATTTTGGATCATTGAACAGGAAAGAGCATTAGAATCAGAAGATGGGATGGGATTGCTTTGGTATACTAAAAAAATGTACCGTGACTTTATTCTCAAAATAGATTGGAGGGTTAAACGTAGAAGTGACAATTCAGGTGTATTCATTAGATTTTCTGATCCAGGCACAGATCCCTGGAATGCTGTCGAAACAGGGTATGAGATTCAAATAGATGATTTAGCATTGCCCGAGGGAAAAGCAGAACATAAAACAGGTGCTATTTATGGCATTGTTCCCCCTGCCACTTTAGCTTCAAAACAGGTAGGAGAATGGAATACTTTTGAGATACACGCGCTAGGTCAAAACTATACTGTCATACTTAATGAGATAACGGTGATTCCAAAATTTTTTGGTACTAGACTGAGAAGAGGATATATTGGGATTCAGAATCATGATGTAGAGTCTCACGTATTATTCCGAAATATCATGATAAAGGACCTTTCAGAATAGTACGAATGTACAATATCACCTTCTTATCACGATGATAATGTCAATAGCCATCTAATAGACCATGGATCCTTGCATGACAATGAGTTGCCAAAAAATCTCAAGTGATACACTAATACATATTGGCCTTATATCTGGTATTACGCTATACATTGATATGAATTCTAGTAATTATGAATTCGATTCAAACTTTCAACAAACAAAGTGATTGGAATGGCATTAAACGCTAAAAACACAAAGCATGCCGCTTCACTTAGAATCAATCACAGTATATGATATTCTGAGAATTGGTTCCCAATTCTTTTGCTTCTAGGATGTGTATGTAGATTCATGCCATATTGAATTGAAGAATCTACATCGTTTCTATCTGGCCTGTCCAAATTTAAATAAATATGTCCCACAATATAGGGTGATAGCATGACTGAGATACAATATAGAGGCAAGCACCTGCTCGGCTGTCTGGCAATAATAGTTGGCATCTTACTAATGTCAGGGCATCCGATCTACATCAACTGATAATGAGAAGAATAGTACGATCAAAACAATGGGGTCGAAAGCAGTGATTACTGTGTAAATTCGACTATTAAAAATGCGCTTATTGATGTTGTTATTAATAGGCCATTAGTAAACATTAGTAAACGTAATCGGTTCTATAAGATCCTATGTTTCTAAATCATACCATGACTAATATAATAGGTTGTGTAAACAAGATAGAGAATAAAATGGCACTTAAGTGAGATCATCGAAAGCATAATCAATATGATTTTAAAGAGAGTACATAAAATTACTTGCCATTTGAGTACTAGACGTCCTGCAAAACTAAGATCCAAAATCAATTTGCTCTCTTTATTTTATGATAACCTCATACAAGAGTTGTCGATGCGTTTGAGAATGCTCTTTTGACGTCCATCTGGAACAACTAAAAATGATAAAGCTCACTGGGACCTCGCTGAGAACTGACAGATGTTGGTATAGAAAATTGGAAGTGAGTCGAGTTAAGAAGATCCTCTATAGAATCAAATGCGTTTTTGTTCTGAATCATGAGTTTAGACAAGATGTGTATGCTTTTTGATTGCACTAAAATGACAACAACAATAAGTAATAAATGATTAGGAATCGACTCAACTTAACTGATTAATTTATTTTTCGTCATTTTTGAATAGATTGTAACTAAGATTGTTAACTACATCGTCTTGGATTGGTTGATTCCACCATTCGAGCTTATTTGGAGTAGAACCTGAGTGACCCATGAACAATTCATAAAACCAAATACATTTATCATCTATTTTGAGTAGTTGAATAAGATATAACACTATTACGATTCTGTGAATAACTTTACCGATTATGCTAGTTATAATGTAATAACAAGCAAGCAACGTGGGAAATGCCTTCAAAGGCTTGAAAGGAAATCTTAAATCTTGTTTGTTCTATCTTTAAATCCTAGCATGTATAAAATACTAGATGATAGAATGAAGTCACAGCTGTCATTCCTACCCGTACAAGTAAAGCCGTGGAAAGGAAGAAAGGTCTCAATGAAACCAACAAAAATCGTTTCCTCTACGCTTTTGATCTTTTTGCTCATGTATTCAATAACTATCTTCGTAGACAATTCGGATGCTTACTCTCTTCCTCAAACGGACCTAGAATGTCGGGAATTCCGACAAATGATGGT